>OLRC01001419.1_pt1 | contig 15322 bp, 19 predicted proteins | sample 1672081 | NCBI WGS metagenome assembly OLRC01 (sample SAMEA3136643, study PRJEB25190) | human gut metagenome | biome: human gut; feature: human-associated habitat; material: faeces | place: Austria | collected 2013
GTCCCTTTTTGGGACCTTAGGTATTTTCTGCAACTTTTATGCGGTAGATCACCTGATGCTTTCAGATGCTTCCAGTCTGAATAAGTTATCGCCATTTTTTGTTATCGTATTTTCTTATTTAGTACTGAAAGAGAAGATTACACCGACACAGTGTGCCTGCGTTATTGCAGCATTTGTCGGAAGCTTATTTATTGTGAAACCAAGTTTTGCGACTGGAGTAACACCAGCAGCGGTTATTGGTTTTGCCGGAGGAATGTGTGCAGGTTTTGCATACACCTGTGTAAGAAAACTAGGACTTCGAGGAGAGAAAGGTCCAATGATCGTATTTTTCTTCTCAACATTTTCCATGCTTGCATGTGTTCCATATCTGATCGTTGATTTTCATCCAATCTCTACACAGCAGATGATCTTCCTGTTATTGACAGGACTTGCGGCAGCAGGTGGACAGTTCGGTATCACAGCAGCTTATACTTATGCACCAGCAAGAGAGATTTCTGTTTATGATTACACACAGATCATGTTTTCGGCAGTTCTTGGATTTTTGTTCTTTGGACAGCTTCCAGATTTGTTGAGCTTTATCGGATATTGTGTGATCGTTGCAGCAGGAGTGATTATGTTTTTTTATAACAAGAGACGTGGAGGAAATTAGATGAAATTCATATCATGGAATGTCAATGGAATCAGAGCATGTGTGAAGAAAGGATTTTTAGACTTTTTCAATGAGGCAGATGCTGATATTTTCTGTATTCAGGAAAGTAAGATGCAGGAAGGACAGCTTGATCTTGAGCTGCCAGGATACCATCAGTACTGGAATTATGCAGTGAAGAAGGGATATTCAGGAACAGGTATTTTTACAAAAGAAGAACCAATGAACGTTTTTTATGGCCTTGGGATCGAAGAACATGATCAGGAAGGGCGTGTGATAACACTGGAGTTTGAAGATTATTACTTTATTACAGTGTATACACCAAATTCACAAAGTGAACTGGCAAGGCTTTCTTATCGTATGAAGTGGGAAGAGGATTTTCTTGCTTATCTGAAGAAGTTAGAGAAGACAAAGCCTGTGATCTTTTGTGGGGATCTTAAAGAATCACAACCATCACTGACACAAGAAGCCAAGCCGAAAAAGAAACCGATCATAATCTGTGGAGACTTTAACGTTGCAGCGACCGAACTAGATTTAAAGAATCCGAAAAATAATGTCAAAAATGCCGGATTTACACCGGAAGAACGTGAAAAGTTCAAGACATTACTTGACTCTGGATTCACAGATTCTTATCGATATTTACACCCAGATACAGAGAAGTATTCATGGTGGAGCTATCGATTTAAGGCAAGAGAAAGGAACGCCGGATGGCGTATCGATTATTTCTTAACATCAGATTCTATCAAAGATAAGATCAAAGATGCGGAGATCTTAACCGATGTCATGGGTTCCGATCACTGCCCAATTGAGTTAGATATAGACATTTAATCCTTCAGGAAAACGTCTAATATAAATTCTGTATTATTATCCCTGCTATATTCAATGGAGCTGATAATGCTTTTTAGATAAGTATTTTTAATATCAGCATCAAGCGTTGGATCTAGCAGGGATTTTAATGCATCTGATAAGCACATTATTTTTTCTTCGTACTCATCTCTCGTAGGTATGGAGTCTTCCAGATGATCCATTTGCTTTTGAATAGATTCAATACGTTCTTTATTAACGAGCTTTCGTCTAGTAAATTCATCATCAGTCAAAATGCCATCTTCCCAGGCATCAAACAGCTTTGGCAGTTTCTTTTCTTGCTTTATTAATTCTTTTTGTAAAGACTCCAATCGACTAAGAATACTGTTTTCATCAATGTTTGGTAGATTATCTATCTTCATCTCAAAATTATCAATATACAGTTCTAGAGCGTGAGCAACTGCATTCATGACATCTTTTAGCATAGCAGATTTTACATTACATATCTGCGAAGATTTGTGTAAGATACGGGGTGGAGTGTTAGGACGTTTATTATATCCCTGATAAATCATGGCCTTTTTGCATTTGGCGCAGATTAATATGCCAGCAAACGGATTCATTAATTTAAGGTTTGCTTTTGTCTTGTCTGAGTGAAAACGTGCGGCAGCAGCATGGAATGTGATTTCATCAACGATAGCTTCGTGTTTTCCATCATATAGCATGTACTGTTCTGTATGATTTGAACGCGGCCGGCTTTTTACCAGTTTACCATCTACCATTGTTTTTGTTTGCATTCGATCATTCCAACGAACTTTTCCAGTATATGTAGGATTAGTTAGTATTGTCTTTACTGTACCAATAGCCCATTCGGCACTGCCGGTATAAGTAGGAACTCCTAAACTGGTTAATCTTTTGCAAATCTTACCAGGAGTTAAGTGTTCTTTTACAGTCCATTCAAAGATATTCTTAACGATCGGAGCTTCTTCAGGGTTTGGAACAAGGGTTCTTCCTGTTTTTGTTTTTAGGATATCGTATCCGTATGGTCGATAGGATCCCATGTAATTTCCTTCAACAACGGCCTGAAGTTTTCCACGCATCATTCTTTTTCGTATCATTTTATATTCTCTGCGAGACATAAATAATTCAAATTCCATATACTCTTCATCATCCGAACTTTGTACAATGTCATATACTTTGGTAGGTGTAACTACCAAAACACCATTATTATTATTGGAATACCGTAGGCAATCCATGATGATTTGTGCATCCCCTTGGTTTCCACGAGATAATCTTGTAACTTCTACGACTAAGATTCCCTTCCACATACCGGCATAGCAATCATTGATCATACTTTGGATTTCTTTTCTGGCGGAAATAGTTTCTCCAGAAACAAGTTCACGATAGATTTTACCGATTGGAAGCCCAAGTTTTACTGCTAATTCTGTTAAGATTCTTTCATGCCTTGCTAAAGTTTCGCCTTCTCCAAGCTTTTCAGCCTCGGCATCTGCACGGCTTTTTCTTAAGTAAATGCAGAATTGATCTGATTTTTTTAGTTTTCCTAACTGATTTCCTATGTTCATATACCATCGTTCCTTTCCATATTTTGATTATTTGGGTACAAAAAATACACTTCTTGCAAAGTGTAGGTTAAAAATGGTATACTTTAACTGTCGGGGAAAAGTACACATCTAACCTATAGATGCAAGTAGTTTTTCTTTTTATTCCGTCCAGCTGCAACTGGACGGTTTTTAGTTTATCTATTTTTCTGATGTCAGCAAAATATATCAAATATTATGACGCGTAGTCAATAAAAATAATACACAAAGTATTTTGTATAAAAATCTGTGCATAAATTGACAGATGAGGCATAAACTATTATAATAATCATAAGTTAATCGAAGTGCATAGCACAAAACGATTAACACTGATTTGAATAAAAGGACATACAACATTAAATGTCCGGAATGACTTAAAATTAAATTAGTAACTTAAGAACAAAAGGAAAAAGATTAGTGATGTTTCTGGTGCTTTACCAGAAAAGGTTTGCTAATCTTTTTCTGCATTTTCCAGGAAATCCAGAATCATAACACAGCGTTTAAAATTTGTTGATTTCATTAATTCATCTTTCGTATCAGTTGTATCTAATTCAAATAAACATCTACAAAGAAATCTTAAGTCGGCAGAAGATAATACAGCGTGATTTTTTAAAACAATACCAGATTTTTTATTAATATTTTCTTCTTTATCCATTTCTTCCAGAATATCCTTTATTTCGGATAGTTCGGGTACTTTTTTCAGTGTTTTTGAAATATTTCTACTATAAATTTTATCTATAGAGTTGTGATTTTCTATATATTTACGAAGATGAGATCCTTCTGACGGGGTAATCTCACTCTTAGAAAAATATTTATATACAGGTAAAAGTCTGGTGGTTGGAATTGATTTGAATCTTGACATACACATTTCAGTAGGATTAAAATTTTTGTTGTCATAAAGAATATCTTCAAAAATCTGATTATCACTAAGCATACCATACCCCACAGAACTTAATACGGATTCCTTATAACCAATAGCAACTGCGAGAGGTTTGTTAGATAAATCAAGTTGATCTAAGTCATCAATTCCGACAATGATTGATTTAGCTTCAGGAGAAGAAGCACTTTCATCTACAATTTTTTTAACAATTTTCTTAGTTTCACGAATTTTTTTAGGAGAAATACCAGGGGTAATTTCATTTAAAATTTTAAATACTTCAAGAAAATTATCAGTCGCTATTTCTGTAATTGGAATATCATTGCCGTTCTTTGTTGTGATAACGCGGTTGATTTCATTTAAATTTTCTTGATTTTCCTTATAGCTAATAAAAATAAAATGTTCTTCAATATTTTCTAATTCGTCAGATGTTAAACATGATAAGAAGTCAGTAATGATTGACTGAATATCTTCATCTGTAAAAGAATAACCCATAAAAATAATTGGTGATTCAGAAAATAGGATCAAAAGTTTTGCAATAAATAATTTTCTGGATTCATTAAATTCATCATAATCTTTTTCCGTGATCATAATAGTATTAGCATCGTTTGCAGAGCCATGAATTTTATAGATTTCTGCGATATTATAACTATCCTTAGAAAATAATTCATGCTGTCTTGTAAAAACAGTGTAATCATCTGGAAAAATATATTTTTCTAAAAATAAGTCATAGTTTGTTGTAATAACAGCAGAAATTTTGTTCTTTAGTTTTTTAAATTCTTCTAATTCTTTTAATAATTCTGGATTGCGGTTAAGCTTCATTTTCTTAAAATAGTTAGCAAGAAACATTTTATATGGAGATATTCCACGCTTTACCCAACTAGGGTTTCGGATATTCCCAACTTTCAATTTTATTTTGCGGTCGTAAAATGCGTTATTATATTCTTTTTCAATTACGGTTCCAAGAGCTGTATTTATTTCAAAATCGGAGAAACCTTGACGTTTAAAGGTATCAACATATTTTTGAAATTGAAAGTCATCTTTACAGAACTGAGAAAAGGATAATTTAAGCAATTCATTCCAGTTAGGATATTTCCAAAGATATCTCTTGGAAATACCAGAGCCAATAAATAATACTGGCATTTTATTACTATGGGAAATTTTATGTAAAATTGTATCCATACATTATTCTCCTATGTGAAAAGTGTTATAAAGTAACTTTGTCAGACTCTGACAAAATTATTTTGCATAAAATTATATAAATGCAAAAAGAGCCTTGGAATAGATATTATCCAAGGCTCTTTTACGGCCGATCATCAGCCATTCGCTAAAATATAAGATAGTTTCTTGAGCCTTGTCAAGTATTCTTGTTAAAATTATTGAAAATTGTTACTGGATTTTTATTATTTGGATAGCTGGTAGCTGTTTTTTTAAAAAAAATTATGAATCATGCTTGTTTTTGCATAGTTTCTTTCATTTTTAAAGAAATCCTGTATTGATCGGCATCAGGAACTTCGACAAATTCTACGGTTTTATCAAAATTATTTTTGACAACATCTTTAATTTCATCCAGAGAAACTTTAAAAAATTCTCTTCGTTGGTTTACAAGATTTAATTTTCGATCTTCAAAAGCTTTATGTAATTTTGCTTCCAGAGCTGGAGCATCTTCTGAAAATATCATAGCATGTACATCAAATTTGAAAGGAACAGAAGCATCACCAAGTTCATCAACTCGTTCCTGAGGATTTAATCTTCGTGTCATTCCGATTTTATATATTCCTTCGCCAAATGATCCAATGTTAGAAATTACATATACATATCCAGCTTTTTGGTTAGCTTCTCTATAGTCGATATTTTTGATTTTGGTATCAATGTCAGATAAAGACTGTATAATTTCCTCTTTCTTTTTATTTAAATCTTCAGTATCTTCATCAGAAGAAGAGGATAATTGCTTATTAATATTAGAAAGGGCCTGTTCATAATGTTTACGTTCTTTATCAATATTTTTGCGTTGTTCCTTAAGTTCTTTTTGCAATCGTGCTTCTTCACGTTGTTGGGCTCTTAATTCGGCTTTTTCTTCTTTCTCACGTTGCTTTTGAATCTGATATTCCAATGATAATTGAAGCTCTTGGATTTTTAGATCATAATAGTCAGAAGTTATGGAAATAGCCATTGTTACTCCTAATTTAGCAATTGCATTAAAGCTTCGTTCCATTTTTTTAACAGAGGAATTGTAGTTATTGTATTTTATCTTATTAATAATTTCATCGCACTCACTGTTAAATGCACGGAGCAATAGTTTTTGCATGTCCTTTATCATTTTGCGTCCTCTGACGACACTTCCATTGACTTGCCAGTCGGCACTACCAGATACCGCAGACCCGTCTTTGATCATGGCTTTTTGCATATTGCGTATATTCGTAAGTTCTGCTTTATAAGAATCCGCATTAAGAAAAGAATATCGCGGTTCATATAATCCAAAGTCTTGAACTAAGATTTCATCAGAAAATGTGATTATAGATTTCTTTAGTCCTTTTATGGTTGAATTTAATTCATTGATTTCATCATTGTATGCAACAATAAGTGATTTTTGTTTAGTAATTTCAGACATATATTTGTCATATTGTTCTTTTAATTTCTGTTCTTGCATTACTTTTTGATGTGCAAATTCAACCTGAGATTTAGCAATCTGTTTTTTTAATGATTCTAGATCTTGCATTTCTGGAGTGAGTAATGATTCCAGTGCTGCTTTTTCATTTTCAAGAATAGCGATTTTTGCTTCCATTTTGGAATTGGTATTTTCTAATTCTTGAATTTTATTATTTAACTCGTTGTTTCCAAATATTGAATTTAATAAACCCATTATACCCCCCTTTTTTTTGTATTTTATGTAGATATTTTTTCCTGTGTGTTATTTAAATATTTGATTCGAAATCAGCTAATAGGATTGACTAAGGAAGCTCTTCAGCTAGCTGATCGAAATCAGGGAGTTCTCCAAAAGGATCTTCAGGAGGCTCTAAAGCTAACTGTTCATTGCTCTCTGGATTCGAACTAGGAGGATAAAGTTCCTGATCCCAGTCCTGTAAGAAGCCCTGATCGTAAAAAATAGATTTATTTCCAGATATAGGGCAATATCGTGCGTTAGTTGGTAAGATCGTATTGTAGATGCAATTACCGATATAATTACAATTGCCGATACATCGGTTTACAAGGCATGATCCACAAATCTGGCAATATTCACCTTGGATATTCGTTTGTTCGTTTTGACATCTTGGACATCTAATCAATTTTTTAGAAGCATAAGTTTCGAATTCTTTATATATCATATTCCCATTTCCCCATTGTAAAGTTTTTTTCCCACAGATTTGGCAATAGTCACCATATCGTTGAATTAATGTTGCACCACACGTTTGACAATGCCGTTTAAACAGAAAATTATAATAATATTGAAAAAGCTGTTGATCGTATTCATCCTGAATATTTATGTGAGACGACTTCCATTTTTGATAATCCTGAAAACGATATTTAGCAGCATTGCGTGATATTTTACATAGTGTTTTTAACTGATCAATACTAGAAATTTTAAATTCTGATAGAACAACATGAGGAACAAGAATTAATTGTGCGAAATAATCAGCTTCTTCTTCAAGATAGTTATAGGTAGAATCGCTTAAGCCATTTCGAAAAAGCTTATTATATTTGTAAAATTCATGATGCCTCAATACTATATGCCCTAACTCATGGGCTAAGTTCCATCGAACTCTATTTGAGTGAAGAATGTTAAAATCTAAGTCATTATAGTAGATGCAGTAACGTTTGTTTCCATCCCAGACAGCATAAGAATCTTTTGTTTCTGCATTTATAATTAACTCTTCATAAGTTATATTATGCTTTCGAATTTGCCTACTATAAGTAATTAATTTGACATTATTCATTCCTCTAATAATATTTCCAATTTTAACAGGTACGCAAGGCTGTCCGTATTTTTTTAAAATTGAAAGTACACGATTTTTAATTTCAGCCCTGCGATTACTCGATATCTCCAGAATCATCTTCATCCCAATTATATTCATCAAAATTTGCTTTTAAAATGTTCATTAGTTTTGCTTGGTCTTTTGCAGACATCTTACTTTTTTCTCTTTGTATGATAACAAGATCTTGATCAAAATGCTGTTCATTAGAAGTTGAGTTTGCTTCATTATTCCAACCCATTAAATATGCAGGGGTGACATGGCAAAGGTTTGCAACAGCTTCTATTTTGTCTGATGGTATGTTAGTAATAAGATTATTTTCATATTTATATAAAGTTTGTTTTGACACATTAATTTTAGCTGCAAAATCAACTTGGCTCATTCCCATCCTTTTTCTTGATAGTTGTATTCGTTCTCCTACAGTCATTAATACCATCTCCTTTCTGAATAATTTTATGTTATCACAAAAAAGTTATAAAAGCAACCAAAAGTATCTTGACAAGTTACTTTTTCGTGCTATAATTAAAGTAACTTAAAAAGTTACGGAGGTGAGAAAGTGGTAAGAACAGACAAGCTTCGAGGAATTATATCCGAAAGAGGTTTAACACAAACAAAAGTAGCTCGATTAATAGGAATTACGCCAAAAACATTTTATGAAAAAATGGCAAAAGGTGTTTTTGGAAGCGATGAGATCGAGATTATGATCAAAGAACTTCATATAGAAAATCCGATTGAAATTTTTTTTGATCTTAAGTAACTTTTAAAGTTACTATATTAAATAACAGATGACTCAATTCCTTGCCCGATCGTTGATGCTAATCCGATTGCATAGGAATAAAAAGAAAACAACCCCGACACAGTTAGCTTCTTTTCAATATAAAAAACATTCACGTGATCAGGCAAGGAATTGAGTCATCTGGCGAAAGGTAGGTGATGTTATGAAAGATAAGGCAGACAAGACCTTTAGTATTGGTAATGGAACTGTTCATATTCACGGAACAGTTAACCATGAAAAGATAAAGGATGCAACAACAGAGTTCTTAAAGGAGGTTGAACGAAGAAAGAGAAAGGCGAAGAAAGAAAAACAAGCAGTCTAGAAAGGTACATAACAGTACACTGCAAATTACAAGATAATAAAAACAACCCAAGAAACACAGACGACTTAAACACGCTGGTCAAATTGAATATGTCGCTATGATCCCAATCTATAGCATAACAATAACTGCAAAACATAAACAATTAAATCTCTTCTTGATATAAAACATTGACCTATAAACAATTAAAAATTGAATATAGAACTGGCCAGCGTGTTTAAGTCGTCTGGTAACAAACAAAAGAAAGGTAAGGTGTATATTTTGGAAAATGTACGAAGATACGAGGTATACGAAGATCGTTTCGTAGAATCAAAGAAAAAGATTCAGAAGGCGATTGATCGTCAGAGAAAAATGAACAAGGTTCGAAAGAAGATTGAAAGGATGGTGATCTGCCACATCATTGGATTATTGTTTGCTGGATCAACAGCAACCTTGATGATTCCAGAGCTTATTGAAGCAAGAGGATATTTTGCATTCGGTGGCGAATGGATGCTGTTTGGTGTGTTTTATATCATTGGGTATTTAGGAATGAAATACATCAATGAGAGAGGAACAGAACAATGATAATAGGATACAAAAAAAGGTGCCCACAAAGCAGCAACTCCGTTAGGCACACAAATAAAAGTTCAGAAAAAATTATACCACAGATTAAGGAAGGAAACAAACATGAAAGATAAATTTTTAGCGAAATGCGACAATGCGGTAATCAAGAGCTGTCGATTTGTAGAAGTAGGAGACGAAGATAAAGCGTTCAAAGTGTTGGAAGATATGGCAGAAGAGGCAGTAACAGAAGTTCTTGGATATGTCAATCCAATTTCAGAACATACATTGGTGTTTATCGTGCCAGTTTTAAGAACGGTTTCAGATGCTTTGGAAAAAGGATTAACTGACTATGACAGAGGAATTTCTGAATATATCGAATCATTCTTAGGAAGAAGTGTCAAGTCAGAGATCACAAAGGAGGAAAAAGACAATGGGAAAAATGATCTTGATCACACCAAATAATGATGTGAAAGAACTTGAATATCCAGAAGGCAAGAACAGCTGGAGACAGTTACAGGAACATATTGGAAATGGTTGTTCACTTCTGGAGCATGTAGTACCTAATCGATTATACACCAAGATTGGAGGCGGCTCTGTGATCAAAAACAATGAGCCAGGATCAAAGGTAAGCATGCTAGTTGATGAGGAGTTCTTATATCATTGTAACAACATTGTTTCTGATATGAACCATATTGCCTCTTATCTGTATGAGACGGATTTACATGGTTGTCCAATCCTTGGAAACGCTCTAATTGTCGGAGAAAAATACGAAGATCTTGGAATTAGCTTTTGTGCAATATCAGATGAACAGTTTAACTTGATCTTTCCACGACTGAAAGATTGTGAAAAGAAATTAAAAGAAGAAAGGGAAAACAGATGATGGAGAAAAGTAATTTACGCAGAGATTTAGGTCCTTATATTGAAAAGGCATTTTCAGATAAGGCAGAGATCAAAGAGAAAGCAAAGGTGCTCTTGGAATTGTCTCAAATCTTCTTTGAAGATCTAGAAAAATTTGTGGGTCCTTTGGCTGATGAAGAAATTCCAATCGTTACAGGGGCTTTGAGATTTTATGCCGATACTGTAATCAAGTTTCAGCCAGAAGAGGTAAAAAGATTAAGCTATGGTTTCACAGAAGTTTTAAAAGGACATACAAGAGCTGACTATATAAAGGTGTATAAAAATGTCTAGCAAGACCATGATTGCTCCAGGAATCAAGCGAATCCAGTTTGATTCCTTCGATTCCTGGTTAAAAGCAAGACATGGAATCGGCGGGTCAGATGCATCTGCAGTATTGGGATTAAATCCATACAAAACCAACACAGATCTTTATTTAGAAAAGACAGGACAGCGGATCGCTCCAGATATTTCAGATAAGGATTATGTAAAGTACGGACATGATGCAGAGCCATTACTTCGATCACTGTTTGCTTTGGATCATACAGAATACAAGGTTGAGTACTTTGGAGACAACATGATCAGAAATGAAAAATATCAATGGGCACATGCTTCCTTGGATGGAGAACTAGCAGATCAGGACGGCAGAAAAGGAATCTTAGAGATTAAGACAACAAATATCCTACAAAGTATGCAGCGTGAAAAATGGAATGATCGAATTCCTGATAACTACTACATACAAGTTTTGCACTATCTACTTGTTACAGAATATGACTTCGTTGAGCTTCGAGCACAGCTAAAGTCAGAATGGCAAGGACAGATAAGGTTACAGACAAAAGATTATCACATTGAACGATCAGATGTGATCGAAGATATAGAAATATTGAAAAAAGCAGAAGAAGAGTTTTGGAAGAAGGTTGAGAACAGGCAGATGCCAAACTTGATACTTCCAGAGATATGAGGAGAAACATATGGAATTAAAGATATATAATCCACAGGCAGATGGATTCTTACAAAAGATTGACTGGAACTTTGAAGAACTAAAAAGTGAGATTACGAATAAGGCAAATGACTACATGAGTCTTGTTTATACTCCAGATCAAATGAAGGAAGCAAAAAAAGATCGTGCAGCTCTACGAAAATTTATTACAGCATTAGAGGACAAAAGAAAAGAGATTAAGAAGCAAGTTATGATTCCGTATACAGATTTTGAAGAAAAGGAAAAAGAATTAATTTCTATCGTGAATCAAGCGGTATCTAATATTGATACACAGATAAAAGCATATGATGAATCTATCAGACAAGAAAAACTTGAAAAGGTTAAAGAGATCTATGCAAAAACAATCGGTGGTTTAGCTGATATCGTGACATTTGACAAGATTTTCAAAGAATCATGGCTGAATGTATCAACGACACTCAAATCTATCACAAATGAGATCACAGAGGTTCGAGATAAGATTGATAACGATCTTGTAGTGATCAATGCAGATACAAGTCCTTATGCATATGAGATGAAAGAAGAGTATCTGAAAAACTTTGATTTAACAGCAGCAGTAAACAAAAAGCAGCAGTTAGAAGAGACAGCGAAAAAGAAAGCTTTATTCGAAGAACAGCAGAGACAAGAAGAAGCACAAAGGAAACAGCAGTTAGAGGAAGAAGCGAAGAAAATTGCATCTGCTGGTAAAGAAGAGACTGAACCGAATGATCAAGTACCAGTTCAGAAAACAAGAACAACAGGAGAAAGAACACTTGCAATCACGTTTCGATGCGTGGTAAAAGAACACAATTTTGAAGAGGCAAACATGAAACTAAACATCTTGAAAAAAGCATGTGAAGAATTTGAAATCATTAAACAGGAGGAAATGTAGCATGGCAGTAGGAAACAGTTTGGCGAAAAGACAACAGAAAACAGGATTAACAGCATACCTTACAAATGATGCTGTTAAGAACCAGATCAACAACGTAATCGGCGGAAAGAATGGAGATCGTTTCATTTCATCCATCGTATCAGCGGTTCAGACTAATTCTGCGTTACAGGAATGTACAAATCCATCAATCTTAAGTGCGGCACTGTTAGGGGAATCTCTAAAGCTTTCTCCGTCTCCGCAACTTGGACAGTATTACATGGTGCCGTTCAACAATAACAAAAAAGGATTCAAAGAAGCACAGTTCCAGCTCGGATATAAGGGGTATATCCAGTTAGCAATAAGATCTGGGCAGTACAAAAAACTAAATGTTTTGGCAATCAAAGAAGGTGAGCTTGTTCGTTTTGATCCGCTGAATGAGGAGATTGAAGTGAATCTGATCGAAGATGAAGAAGCAAGAGAAGAAGCACCAACGGTCGGATATTACGCAATGTTTGAATATACGAACGGATTCAAGAAAGCGATGTATTGGTCAAAGAAGAAGATGGAAGCTCACGCATTAAAGTATTCGAAAGGATATAAAGCCAAAAAGGGTTATGCGTTCTGGGAAAAGGATTTTGATGCTATGGCTTACAAAACAATGCTTCGTCAATTAATTAGCAAATGGGGAATCATGAGCATTGATATGCAGAGTGCTATGGATGCAGACATGGCAGTGATTCATGAGGACGGAACAAAAGACTATGTGGACATGGAGAACGATGAAAATGTTGTAGCTGATCAGGAGATTCATGAGTCAGAAGTATCAGAAGAACCACAACAGGTAAAAGAAGAAGTAAAGAGCGAACAGCAGCAGTTCTTTAAATAGCAAGAAGGACAAGAGTTTTATGAAGACAGTGAAATTTATAGTCCCTGGTGCTCCGAAAGGAAAAGCCAGGGCACGAACTGTTCGAGGGAGGGGAGGAAATTCATTTTCTTACACACCAGAACAGACAGTTTTATATGAAAACTTGATCAAGTGCTGTTACAGGCAAGAAGCAAACAGTATGATCTTTAACGATGGACAACCATTAAAAGTAACGATCATTGCTTATTATCCGATCGTTAAAAGCACAAGCAAGAAAAAGAAACAACAAATGTTAGATGATCTGATGTTTCCAACAAAGAAGCCAGATATCGATAACATAGCAAAGAGTATTCTTGATGCTTTGAATAAATTAGCATACAGGGATGATACACAGGTTGTAACACTGCATATGGAAAAGCATTATGCAGATGAACCAAGAGTTGAAGTTGAGATAGAAGAAATTGAAATAACGAGGTGATCACATGAACGAAGGATGGGTAAAGACTTACAGGAGTCTTACAGATCACTGGGTTTGGCAAGATAAGCCGTTTTCAAAAGGACAGGCTTGGATGGATCTCTTACTTATGGTTAATCACTGTGAGAAAAAAGTATTAATTGATGGGAAGTTGATCAAGATAGAACGTGGTCAGACAGTCACATCCATCCGAAAATTATGTGATAGATGGGGTTGGAGTAACACAAAAGTTAAGCGGTTTTTGAAAATGCTTGAAGATGATTCTATGTTGGTCGTAAAAAGCGACACAAAAAAGACGGTCATAAACGTAGTAAATTACAGTGTTTATCAAGATTCTGAAAATGAAAAAACGACAGAAAAACGACAGTCAAACGACACTGAAACGTCACAGAAACACACAAACAAGAATGAAAAGAATGATAAGAATGAAAAGAAGAGTAATATAAAGCGTTTCACGCCACCTACATACGAGCAAGTCTTCAGTTATTGCAAAGAGCGGAACAATAGCGTTGATGCAAATGTTTTTATTGACTTTTACGAATCCAAAGGTTGGATGGTTGGTAAAAACAAGATGAAAGACTGGAAGGCAGCAGTACGGAACTGGGAACGGAATAGGGGTACTGGAGCAGTAAGAAGAGAGAAAAAGAATCCTGCACACTTGGATTGCGAGAGAAATCATGATTTTGATTCTTTGGAACAGCAGTTGTTACAGAAACAGTTAGGAGATGAATTATAACGTGAGTGAGATTAGAGACTTGATCGCAGTCAACTACGAAACAGAACAGCCGACAGTATCTGCAAGAAATCTGCATGAACAGTTACACATCGAGACACCGTTCAAGAAATGGATTGATCGAATGTGTGAATATGGGTTTGAAGAGTATAAAGACTTTTGGACAAAAATGTCCGAAAGTACCGGAGGACGACCATCAACAGAATATGAGATTTCTATCGATATGGCAAAACAGATCTGTATGATTCAAAGATCGCCAGAAGGAAAACAGATCCGACAGTATTTCTTGGATCTTGAGAAAGCCTGGAATACACCAGAGCAGATATTTGCAAGAGCATTGAAGATGGCAGATAAAACGATAGACAAGCTCAAATCAGACAACGCAATACTGATTGAGGATAACGAAAGAATGAAACCAAAAGAGATATTTGCGGATGCAGTTTCCACGAGTGATACATCTATCCTGATCGGAGAGTTGGCTAAGATTCTTCGTCAAAACGGAGTACAGACGGGGCAAAATAAACTGTTTGAATGGATGCGATGCAATGGTTATCTGATCAAGAGAAAAGGCTCTGATTGGAATATGCCAACGCAGCGAGCAATGGATATGGATCTATTCGAGATCAAGGAAACAGTGATCAATCAGCCAAATGGATCAACGAAGATCAGCAAGACAACGAAAGTTACAGGAAAAGGGCAGCAGTACTTTATCAATAAGTTACTCGCAGCAATGTAATAAAAATAAGACTCTCCGGTTGATCACTGCCTGCAAGACACTATAAACCATGATTGTTGTTTAATAAAAAGTCGTAGTATTAGTCGTGGTAGCTGTGGATTTAGGAATGATCTTAAGTGACCAACAACAGCACAAAGGGATCATATGCAGGCAGTGATCAGCCGGAGAGCTAAATTATATACCACATGTAACTATTAACCGCATAAGAAACAGCCAGTATAAGCCATGAGCCTGCTGCCTAA
>OLRC01001421.1_pt1 | contig 15316 bp, 10 predicted proteins | sample 1672081 | NCBI WGS metagenome assembly OLRC01 (sample SAMEA3136643, study PRJEB25190) | human gut metagenome | biome: human gut; feature: human-associated habitat; material: faeces | place: Austria | collected 2013
TTTCAAGTTTTATTTTGAAATTCTCCACAGCCTGTCGAGTAGACCTCACATAGGAGCGTTCCTTGATGGGATTGACCGGAATCAGATTTACATGGCAATTGATGCCTTTTATACGGCCTGCCAGCTGTCTCGCATCTTCTTCACTGTCGTTGACGCCGGCTACAAGACTGTACTCAAAGGTGATCCTTCGGCCTGTTTTGTCAAAATAATTTCTGCAGGCATCCAGAACCTCATCCATGGAATACTTATTCGCGATCGGCATCAGTTCCTGTCGTTTTTCATCATTTGGAGCATGAAGGGAAAGTGCCAGAGTGATCTGAAGCTTTTCTTCAGCCAGATCATACATCTTCGGCACGATCCCACAGGTAGAAACCGTCACATTTCTCTGACTGATCCCAAGACCGTTTTCGTCGGTAAGGATCCGGACAAAACGGACAAGATTGTCATAATTATCCATCGGCTCACCGGTTCCCATCACAACTACATTGGCCACACGTTCACCGGTATCTGCCTGGATACGGTAAATCTGATCCAGCATCTCGGACGGTTTCAGGCATCTGGTCAGTCCTCCGATGGTAGATGCACAGAATCTGCATCCCATACGGCAGCCCACCTGAGAAGAAATGCACACAGAATTTCCGTGGTGATACCGCATGAGAACACTCTCGATCACATTTCCATCTTCCAGCTGGAACAGATATTTTCTGGTTCCGTCAATTTTTGAGATCCTTACATCTGCCTGGGTCAGTGCTGTGATCGGATAAGCCGAAAGCTTTTCCCTGAGGCTTTTGGAAAGATTTGTCATTTCATCCCAGGAGGTAACCAGCTGCTGGTGAAGCCATGCATAGATCTGTTTCGCCCGGAAAGGCTTTTCACCGATCTTTGTCATGAATTCCTTCAATTCCTCCATGGTCATGGATTTTACATCTGTCATTTTCTGTTATTTCCTTCTGAATCTGGCAATAAAGAATCCATCTGTCTTATGTATTCCCGGCAGAAGCTGCAGATAGCCAAGCTTCGTGGATTTACAGTGCAGTTCCTCCGGAATATACGGATCCAGGCTTTCCAGCCGGTACGGATAATTCTTTAAAAACCATAATACATTTTCTTCGTTTTCTTCCCGGGCAATGGTACATGTGCTGAAGATCAGCGTTCCATCCGGTTTCACATACTTTGCAGCCTTATCCAGGATCATTCTCTGGAGCATTACGATCTCTTCCTGTTTCTGCGGAGTTGCCCGGTATTTGATTTCCGGTTTCTTGCCGATAACTCCATAACCGGAGCACGGTACATCCGCGATCACAATATCCGCAGCCTGTTCGGAATCCGGATCATATACCGTTGCATCCTGAACTCTGGCTTCCACATTGATCACTCCGGTCCTGTGGATGTTTTCTTTGATAAGATCTGCCTTATACTGACTTACATCTCTGGCATCCACATTTCCATAATCCCCCATTTTGTCTGCCGCATGGATGCTTTTTCCACCTGGTGCAGCGCACATGTCGATGATATGGTCACCTTTTTTCGGACTTGCAGCTTCCGCTACAAGCATAGAGCTTACATCCTGCACCAGGATCTTTCCCTGAAGGAAGGTCTCAAGTGTCAAAATATGATTGTAATCGGAAATCTTCAGTGCATAGGGAAGATAAGGAGCCTGTTCCACTGTCACTCCCTGAGACTTCAAACTGGTGACGATTTCTCTCAGAGACGCCTTATGAGTACGGCACCGTACTGTGATCGGTCTTTCTGTCAGAAAATCCTCCAGGATCTTCTCCGTAGTCTTCACTCCGTAGGCTGCTTTCCATTTTTCTACCAGATATTCCGGCATGGAATATTTCACAGAAAGATAACGGACTTCGTTTTCTTCCCTGGAAGGAAGCTCCAGATCACCGATCTCTCTTGCGATCGTACGGAGCACCCCGTTGACAAAGGGCTTTAGATTATAAAAGCCTTTTCGCTGTGCCAGCTTTACCGCTTCATTGCATACTGCACTGTCCGGAACACTGTCCATAAATTTCAGCTGATATACCGCACTTCTCAGGATCTCACGGATCTGCGGTTTCATCTTGTTTACAGAAACCTTGGAAAAAGAATCGATGACATAATCAATATAGATCCTGTATTCCAGGGTTCCCTCACATACTCTTGTAATAAAGCTACGTTCCTGTTTCGGAAGAAACTGATATTTGGAAAGCGCATTCCGGATCGCAATATGGCTGTGCTCACCCTCCTCCTCGATCTGTAACAGGATCTCAAGGATCAGTTCTCTGGTATTTACTCCGCTGCTAATCACGATCTCTACCTCCTGCAAGGATAATCAGTCTCAGAAGCTGCAGAATAGATGCCGCCAGAGCTGCTACATAGGTAAGCGCTGCCGCTGTAAGTACTTTTCTTGCACCCTTTTTTTCATCTGCACCTAAGATACCTGTACTTTCCAGCATTTTAAGCGCTCTGGAAGACGCATTGATCTCAACCGGAAGTGTCACCAGCTGAAACAGTACTGCCAGTGAAAACAAAACAATTCCCAGAGTTACCAGCGGATCAATGGAAAAGATCAGTCCTGCAATAAACAGCGGCCATGAAAGCTGGGAACCAATATTTGCGGCAGGTACAATGGCTGAACGGATATTCAGTGGTGCATAATTGATCGCATCCTGGATCGCATGGCCACATTCATGTGCTGCCACCCCCACAGCCGCCAGAGAATTTCTTCCATAAATATCTTCTGAAAGGGAAACCGTTTTCGTTCTCGGATCATAGTGATCCGTAAGACTTCCGCGGATCGGAACCACCTGTACGTCTGTGATCCCAGCCGCTCTCAGGATCCTCTGTGCAGCTTCCGCACCGGTGATACCTGAATGACTCCGGACCTTTTTATAGACTGCAAAGGTACTGCGCAGCTTCGCAGATGCCGCAAGAGAAAGAAGCATTCCGATCACGAGCAAAAGAATCGTGGGGTCCATTCCCCATCCGTAATAACCATATCCGTACATAACTCATCACTCCCTGGAATCTCTGAACATGTCTCCTGGTTTCAACTGATATCCCCGAAGGAACGCATCCGCTTCCATGCGTTTTTTGCCTTCCAGCTGCACTTCATGAAGCACGAGTACCTTCTGGCCGCATGCTACCTGGATTCCTCCTTTGTCAGCGGCTATCACAGTTCCCGGTGCTTCCTGTGCCTGTTTTTCCAGAACAGAGCTCTTCCAGACCTTCAATGTTTTTCCATTGATAAAGGTAAAAGCGCTTGGCCATGGATCAAGGCCTCTTACCAGACGCTCCAGTTCTTCCGCATTTTTGCTGAAATCCAGAAGCCCCATTTTTTTGGAGATCATGGCAGCATATGGTGTTGGACTCTCCTCCGGCTGTTTCTCGCGGGTTGCAGTTCCGTCAAAAATGGACGGTAAAGTCTGTACCAGAAGCTCTGCACCTGCCTGTGCGAGCTTATCAAACAAGCTTCCACCTGTCTCATCTTTGGCAAGCGGAACCACGATCCTGGAAATCATATCACCGGTATCCAGACCGGTTCCCATCTGCATAATAGTAACGCCGGATTCTTTTTCACCGTCGATCACCGCCTGCTGGATCGGTGCAGCTCCACGATATTTAGGAAGCAGAGACGCATGGATATTGATACATCCGAATCTCGGCATATCCAGGATGCTCTTTGGAATGATCTGCCCGAATGCCGCAACAATGATGATGTCCGGTGCAAGATTTTTCAGTTCTTCCACAAATTCAGGATCTCTTACCTTCACCGGCTGCAGTACCGGGATCCCGTGTTTCAGTGCTTCTTCTTTTACAGGAGTAGGCATCATAGTTTTGCCTCTGCCCTTCGGTTTGTCCGGCTGTGTGATCACAGCCTCCACTTCATATCCGTTCTCTGCCAGTGCTACAAGAGGCGCCACCGCAAAGTCCGGAGTTCCCATATAAATAATCTTCATAGTATCCCGCCTTTAGTCTTCTTCATCATAAGTTACCTTGTGAAGTTCTCCCTCCACAAGTTCTGTATACATTTTTCCATCCAGATGGTCAATCTCATGACAGAATGCTCTTGCCAGAAGGCCCTCTCCCTCGTAGATCTGTTCGTTCATATTTACATCAAGTGCTTTTACCTTCACATAGTTCGGACGTGTTACCTGTCCTGCCATTCCCGGAACGCTCAGGCATCCCTCGTCACCGGTCTGCTCGCCGCTTGTCTCAAGGATCTCCGGATTGATCAGCACAATCGGGCCCTCACCTACATCGATGACAACGATACGTTTCAGGATTCCTACCTGTGGTGCAGCGAGGCCAACACCCATTGCATCATACATGGTATCCAGCATATCTGTGATCAGTTCCCCGATCCTCGGTGTCATTTTGTCTACTGTCCGGGATTTTTTTGTCAGTACAGAATCCCCCTGTACACGGATTGTTCTAAGTGCCATTTTTCTTCTCCTTTAATTCATATCAAATTGAATGTATATTTTCCGGAATCCGGAATTTATCTCTATATATTTCTCCAGCTTCTCTCTGACTGCCGTGAGAAAGCAGATATCCCTGTGCTTCAGATGGATCACCTGACGATAAACATCCTTTACCTTACCTACCGATGCAGCTGCAGGTCCGATCATGTGAAGCTCTTCCTTCGGACTTACCCTGCGGATAAAAACTTCTATATAATACATGGCATTTTTCAGAAGTTCTTCATCCTGGCAGGCGCCAAAAACAGTCATCATATGGGCTGCCGGCGGATAGTCCAGAAGCATCCGATACCCCATTTCTTCTTTATAAAATTTCTTATAATCCTGAATAGCCGCAGCCTGGATACTGTAATGCTCCGGCTGATATGTCTGGATCACCGCCTGCCCCGGCCGATTCCCTCTGCCGGAACGTCCAACTGCCTGAGTCAGAAGCTGGAATGTACGCTCCCCGCAGTGATAGTCATCCATATTCAGCGAAAGATCTGCTGCAATCACTCCTACCAGAGTCACATTCGGAAAATCATGTCCCTTGACGATCATCTGGGTCCCCACCAGAATATCTGCCTCATGCTTTGCAAAAGAAGCCAGGATCTTCTCATAGCTGTCCTTGGTCCTTGTGGTATCAAAATCCATTCGAAGTACCCTGGCTTTCGGGAATTCTTTTTCAATGACCTTCTCGATCTGCTGGGTTCCTGCCTTAAATCCACCAATGTGCGGTGAACCACAGGACGGACAGATTTCCGGTTTCACAGTCTCATAGCCGCAATAATGACAGATCAGACGATTGCCATTGTGTTCACTTAGAGATACATCACAGTGGGGACATTTCATAACGTGACCGCAGGCTCTGCAGGAAACAAAGCCCGCATATCCTCTCCGGTTCAGAAACAGCATGGCCTGTTCTCTTCTTTCAAGGACCTGCTCCAGATCCCTCTTCAGCTCCAGACTCAGTACCGAGCGGTTTCCTTTCTTTAATTCTTCCCGAAGATCCACGATTGATACCTGTGGAAGAGGCCTTTCCTCATAACGTGCGTTTAACTTTACCAGAAGATATTCTCCGTCACAGGCATGACTGTAGGCTTCCAATGACGGAGTGGCTGATCCCATGACCACACGGGCATGTTCCATTCGTGCCCTCTCAATGGCAGTCTCACGTGCATGGTACCTTGGCGTATTCTCACTTTTGTAGGTGGGTTCATGCTCTTCGTCGATAACGATCAGTCCCAGATCTGAAAACGGTGTGAACAGTGCGGATCTGGGTCCTACCATCACCTGGATCTCACCACGTTTTGCTCTTTTGAACTGATCATAACGTTCTCCCTGGGAAAGTCTGGAGTTCAGAACCGAAACCTTATCTCCGAACATGGCATAAAAGCGCCTAACTGTCTGATAAGTAAGCGCGATCTCAGGGATCAGCACGATCGCCTGTTTTCCCTCCTCCAGTACCTTCTGGATCAGGCGCATATAAACCTGGGTCTTTCCGCTTCCGGTCACTCCGAAAAGAAGTGCAGGCCTTGGGTCCGGCTCCTGCCATTCCCGAAAGATCTGCTCTGCCGCCAAAAGCTGTTCCTGGTTCAGACTCAGTTCCATGTTCTCCTTCACCAAGCCGAGCCCCTCGGGAATGCGATACATTTCCTGACTTTCAATAGTTATCAGACCTTTTTTCTCAAAAAAATCAAGAACGGAAATGCCGGCTCCAAGCTCTTTGGAGGCATAGGTATAATCTAGGCTCCCGGCCTCCAGGATTGCCCGAAGGAACCGCTCACGTGCTTTAAAGCGGCTGCCTTCCAGCTTGCCAAGAAGTGCCTGCCCCTCTTCCTTTTTCCCTGTAAAAAGGATCAGTCTTTTCTCTTTTGCACGGACCTTGTCTTTTACAGGCAGAACTGTTTTCAGTGCCTGGATCATGGTGGAGCCATAGGTCTCCTTCATCCAGGCCGCAAGTGCGATCAGCCGGGATTCTGTTGTTTCACTGTCTGTGGACACTCCCCGAATCTCCTTGAGCTTTGACGCATCATATTTCGCCGTTCCGGAGATCCCGGTCACATAGCCTTTCCGAAGGGTATTTCCCTTTCCGAAGGGCACTGTGACCACAACTCCAGGTTTTATTGCCTGCACTAGTTCCTCAGGTACACGATACTGAAAATCCCGGTCCAGCTTTTCATGGGAAATATCAATGATCACATCTGCATAGATCATCCATTTACGCTTTCTGATCTTCTTCCAGGATCTCCCGGATCAGTACACGCTCATCCATGGGATATTTCTTACCCTTGATCTCCTGATAATCCTCATGGCCCTTTCCGGCAAGGACGATGATATCTCCCGGCTCACCGTGATGGATCGCGTAGGCGATCGCCTCTTTACGATCCGGGATCTCTACATATTTTCCATCTGTTTTTGCCATTCCGATCTTGATATCATCGATGATGGCCTGTGGATCCTCATCTCGCGGATTATCTGAAGTAATGATGGTCAGATCTGCCATCTTTCCTGAAACCTCACCCATCTCATAACGGCGCAGCTTGGAACGGTTTCCGCCACAGCCAAACAGGCATACCAGTCTGTGCGGATCATATTCCTTCAGTGTTCCAAGAAGGCTCTCCAGCGCCATGGCATTATGTGCGTAATCGATCATCAGTGTGAATTCGTCAGATACCTTGATCATCTCAATACGGCCTTTGACCCTGGCCACCTTCAGAGCTTTGATGATATTCTCCTCGGATACCTTAAAATGGCGGCAGATGGCAATGGCAGTCAGAGAATTGTAAATGCTGAACTTACCTGGAATATCGATCTCCACAGGAAAATCCATAAGTCCCTTAACATGATAGGAAATTCCCAGATAGCCCTTTCTTCCAACGAGTCTGGCGCCCTCTGCACGGAGATCTGCTTTTTCGGAAAATCCATAGGTTTCAAGTTTACAGGTGTGGCCTTCGATAATGCGGTCAAAGTGTTCATCGTCACGATTTACGATACCAACCTTACACTGTCTGAGAAGCATGGATTTGCAGTGCAGATAATCATCAAAGTCCTTGTGCTCATTCGGTCCGATATGATCTGGTTCAATATTTGTGAAAATTCCAAAATCAAACACAAATCCCTGGGTTCTGTGAAGCATCAGTCCCTGTGAGGAAACCTCCATAACGACCGCATCGCAGCCTGCTTCTACCATATCATGAAAATATTTCTGTACCATATAGGATTCCGGTGTCGTGTTGGCTGCCGGGATATGCTTCTCCCCGATAACAGCCTCGATGGTTCCGATCAGACCAACCTTATATCCGGCATTCTCAAGGATCGATTTCACCATATAGGTTGTAGTTGTTTTTCCTTTGGTTCCGGTGATACCGATGGTTTTGAGCTTTTCTGCCGGATGTCCGAACCATGCTGCTGAAATAAAGGCCATGGCGTAACGGGTATCCTCTACCTGGATCACTGTCACATCCTCCGGTGCCTCCACCGCTTCTTCCACGATGAGTGTCTTCGCACCCTTTGCCACAACATCAGGTATAAATTTATGTCCATCCACGACCGCACCTCTGATGCAGATAAAAAGGCTCCCTTCTTCTACTTTGCGGGAATCATATACAACAGAAGAAACCTCCTGCTCTGTACTTCCCTGAAGGCATTTGTATTCAAGATGTTCCAATAAGGATAAAAGATTCATTTTTCTCCTCCATCTTCCCTTTTTCCGGTCTGACGGGCAGCACACCGGAGGCGGGAAATATACTGTTCTTATTTTCTGTACATACCATATAGAATAGCACACCTCCCCCCTGTTTTCAACGTTTCTTTGAGGTACGGCCGCCTTGTAAAATATCAGCTTGTTACTGTTCACTCCGTTCTCAGTAACATCAGCTTTTTCCATAAATATCCGCATATTTTTTCCGGAGCCAGATGCCGCCCAGCACAGTCACCAAAGCTGTCACTGCCAGAAGCGTCCACAAATCCCTCCTGGTATCATCTCCGGTCTTCGGATGTGTGGACGCAGTTCTTGCCATCTGTATCTGACCGGAAGCCGGACCCTGGTCATCTCCCTGCAAAGGCAGCCCTTCTTCCGGCGTAATAGCCACCTCTCCTTTTACCATGACAGAAGCGGAGGCCTCCATCAGTCGCTCTCCGGTTTCCTGGCTTGTGACCGTCACCTGGTTAAAAAGCTTCTGATCCGCTGTTTTTCCCGGAATCTTCACCACAGCCTGAAGAGAAACTGCCTCTCCCGGCGGGATCTGTTGGATCATTGCCTTTGTACGGCTGCTGTTGAGCGTTACACCTTCCTGCTCCAGAAACTGTGCATGGATCCCTGCTGCCTGAAAGCGCTCCGTTCCCACAACCGAATGAAGCGTTTTTTCACCGGTATTCACGATACAGATCTGATAGGTCACAGTCTCACCCGGTGCAGCGGTTTCTTTGTCTGCAGTTTTCTTTACAGAAAGATCCGCCTTCAGTGCCTCCAGACCATTTATAGTGGAAGCGTTCTTCCGGATCACCTCCTCCACTCTGTCCTTCACCCTGGCCTCTGCTTCCACCTGGTGCTCCAGATCTTTTTCCTGTTCATCCAGAAGCGGCGCCTGTACATAAAAGCTCCTGCTCTCTCCGGCTTTTAATTCTGCAAATTCCGCCACAGCCCCTTCTGTTAGAAGGCCTTCTGCATCTTCCCACAGCTGCCGGATCTTAGGGCATGAAAGGCTGCTGGTCAGACGGATATCTGCAAGATCCAGCTTTCCGGTATTGGCTATCTCTACCTGATAACGGATGGTCTGCCCTGCTTTCATTTTTTTATTCTGTGCAATTACCGACAATTCCATATCAGCCTCAGCAGCCTCCACGTCCAACATAGGCGAGATCCCCTCTGCGATCACCAGCTTTTCCCCGTTTTCTTCTGTCATGAGAAAGGTTCCCGCACCGGTACAGTCCTTCTGAAGCGGTTCCTCCTGAATCACAGGATAACTGCTTTTCTCTGCCGGAAAACGGTATTCCTGCCGCAGGATCAGCGGGATACGGAAAAAAATCTCATCCTGCCCGTTCTGCTCCACGTTCAGCACGCTTTCCAGCTTTGTGATCTCTGTAGCTTCACCGCTCTGGCTCCTTACAGAAATCTGCTGTGCAGCCATATTTTTCGGGACAGAATCCGTTTCCGGAACAAAATACTCCGAAATATACGTGACCAGCGTCAGCTTTTGCGTCTCCTCAAACTCACCTTCCTCTTCATTCCCTACATTTTCCCCTCCGGTCGACGTTCCTTCCGGTGTGAGCGGACCCGTTTTCTCCTGCTCTTCATCCTCCGGCTGTACTGTTTCCCCGGATGCCAGCTGCTCCACGTGCTCATATCCTTCCTCCATTTCTATTCCGATTCCTTCCACAACCTTATCCACCGGCAATTCCTGTTCTGCCTTCTCTTCCTGCTGCAAGTCATCCTCATCCTTTGAAAGTTCCTGTTCTGGCTCTTCTTCCTGCTGCCAATCATCCTCTGGCAGCTCCTGTTCTGACTCCTTTTCCTGCTGCAAGTCATTCTCTGGCAGCTCCTGTTCTATCTCTTCTTCCTGCTCCACCGATGGATCTTCAATCTTCTGAAGTTCATCGTCCCACTTCTCATTTTTCTCCTTATCCTCCGAAAACCTTCTCCCGGACAGCCATTCATTCAGGCCGCGAATCCGGATCCCAAGCTCCGCCTGTCCGGATTCTATGTCTTTCCAGAACACACTCTGATCGATAAACGGTGCCTGTCCCGGCAAAAAATCTGCTCCCAGAGTCAGCTCCGGTTCTATTGTTCCTCCCAGCATGGCTCCTGCCAGCACTGTCACAATTCCGGCTTTCTTCATCTGTTTCCATATTCTGTTTTTCATGGCTCTTCCTCATTTCTGCCTGATCTGGCATTTCTTATACACATGTTTTTTTTACAGAAACTTACTTTTCCACAGACAAAGGCATCCCTCCCCGGCAAATGATGCATGATCAATATTTTTTTCGATAAAATAAAATGGATTTCTGCATCGAAACGATGCGTGAACAGATCCCGCAGAATGCAGGATCAAGACTTTTTCAATGTATCACATTTTCAGACCATGCGCAACCGGATATAAAAATTATAAAGTTTGTTTAAACTTTCTTTATAAATTTTCCATTTCTTTTAGATTAACGACATATTTTAAACATATTTTCTCTATATAATAGGTGTTGGATAGATGAAAAACCACTCTCTATCTCCCCCCTCAAAAAATAGTAGGAATCAAACCGTCTGACTGGATCAGGCGGTTTTTCCTGTCTCGGAAAACACTCGATTTTCTATTGCATTTCCCACATAGGTCTTTTATAATAAAATATAATATTCGTGCATCGTTTTCGATGTACTCGTTACTGAATACAGTAACTGATTTCATTCCAATTTTTAAGAGAAACGAGGTATTTCCTATGAGCGAAAAAACCGTAGTAGTTGCATTAGGCCACCGGGCACTTGGCACCACACTTCCAGAGCAAAAAACAGCTACAAAACTCGCAGCGAAGGTAATCGCAGATCTGGTAGAGGAGGGAACCCGCGTAGTGATCTCCCACAGCAACGGTCCGCAGGTAGGGATGATCCACACCGCAATGAATGAATTCGGCAAGGCACATCCTGATTATACATTTGCACCAATGTCCGTATGTTCTGCCATGAGCCAGGGTTATATCGGCTATGACCTTCAGAACGCCATTCGTGCGGAACTTATTTCCAGAGGAATCTATAAACCTGTCAGCACCATTCTCACACAGGTTGTCATTGATCCATATGATGAAGCATTTTCCGAACCGGAGAAGATCATCGGTCGTGTCCTGAATGCAGAAGAAGCAGAAGCCGAGGAAGAAAAAGGAAACTTCGTCACAAAAGTAGGGGAAGGACAGTACAGAAGAATCCTTGCAGCACCGAAGCCACAGAAGATCGTGGAGATCGAGACCGTGAAGGTTCTTTCCCAGGCAGAGCAGATCGTTATCGCAGCAGGCGGTGGCGGAATCCCGGTTCTTGAGCAGGGTACCCAGCTGAACGGTGCCAGTGCTATCATCGAGAAGGACCGTGCAGCAGGACTTCTTGCAGAGGAACTGAACGCAGATACTCTGATGATCCTTACAAGTGTTGAGAAGGTAAGCCTTAACCACAACACCGATCAGGAATCTTATCTGGATACCATCTCCACAGAAGATGCGAAGAAATACATTGCAGACGATCAGTTCGCTGCAGGCTCCATGCTTCCGAAGATAGAAGCAGGTGTTTCCTTCGTTGAAAAAGGCACCGGACGCCGTACCATCATCACCGATATGGCTCACGCCAAAGACGGATACTGTGAGAAAACAGGAACCATCATTAAATAATTATCTATAAACACAGAATATAAAGTGAAATATAAATATCCACTTTGCCATGACAATATCCCGCAGAGAACTGCTGATCCTGCCAGCAGCTCTGCGGGATATTTTTTATACCGGAAAACTGGCGCAAAAAAACACAGATACAGCGCATAATGCCATATCTGTGTATTTTTATAATCTATGTCTTAATCTGTATCCGTTCAGACAGGCATCAAAAATCCATACTTTACTGCCTGGCTCCGCATCAGAGAACGGTTCCTCTGCCAATCTGTCCGGCCATTTTACATGGATTTTCGCTCAGCGATCTCCGCCATCTTCGCCTCATTCAGACGGGTATCTCCATGAACACGGCTGTAGGAAAGATATCCGTTCATACGGTCGATCTTCGTCAGGTTTCTGGAACCGCAGACCGGACACACATCCATCTCCAGCTCCTCGTGACCACAATCATCACAGTATGCGAGAGAAAGGTTCACGCCCTCATAATACCCCAGATCCATGGCTCTACGGATCAATGTACGGATGGCTTCTTTATTGTAGCCGATCGGATAACGTACATACTGGATCTTACCGCCATTGCAAAGCTCCCAGAAACGACCCTCCAGATCCTGTTTCTCGATCGGGGTTACATCCTCGGTTACATGGCAGTGGAAACTGTTGCTCACATATGGTCTGTCAGAAACACCCTCAATGATTCCGTACATCTTACGGAACTGTTCTACCTGAAGGCCGCAGAGACTCTCTGCCGGTGTTCCGTAGATTGCGTAAAGATAGCCATCTTCCTTCTTGTACTGATTTACCTTGTCATTGATATATTTCAGGACTTCCAGGGCAAACGCACCATCCTCTGCAATGGATTTGCCATTGTAAAGCTCCTGCAGCTCATTAAGTGCTGTAATACCAAAGGAAGCTGTCATCGGCTTCAGGATCTTGCCGATTTTTTCATTCGGTTTCAGATGTCCACCGTAGAAACCACCCTCACAGTAGGCAAGAGGATTGGTAGACGCACGCATCTGTCCCAGATACTCATACGTACGGATATGCAGATTACGGATCATTTCCAGATAGAAATCCAGAACTTCATAGAAATCTCTGCTCTCCGCCCTGGCCTTGGCAAGGATCATCGGAAGATGAAGGCTTACCGCACCGATGTTAAAACGGCCCACAAAAACAGGCGTATCATTCTCATCTGCCGGTTCCATGCCGCCACGCTCATACCACGGACTTAAAAAAGCACGGCATCCCATCGGGCTGATGACTTTTTTGTATTTCTTGTACATGCTGGAAATATAGCCTGCTCCGGACATGGACAGCCAGTCCGGATACATGGTCTTGGAGGAGCACTCCACACCAGCCTCAAAAATATCCTCACAGCACTTTCCAGGACCGTGGATCTCTTTGTCATAGAGGAATACGATCTTCGGAAACAGTACCGGTTTCTTATGTCCGGCTTTTCCCTGGCCTCCCTGATGAACTTCAAGGAGAGAAACCGTACACATCTTCTCAAACTGCTCAGTTCCAAGACCAAGTGTTACTGTAACAAACGGATAATCGCCTCTGGAAGAACCAACCGTATTCAGCTTATACTCAATTCCCTGCCATCCCTGGTCATAATCCCTGCGGACTTTGTCAAGGGCATACTCGATCGCACGTTCCTCGCGGCCGCTCCAGCTCTCATCGGAGTATTTCAGAAATTCGGAAATATATTTATCATAGCTCTTCTTCGCATACGGTGCCAGGATCTTATCAACTTCCGGAACGGTAAAACCACCGTACTGCTGCGCCGCTGTGCTGAGGATGATATCGCCCATAACATCAAAGGCTGTGTCCAGAGTCTTCGGCTCATTATACCAGACATTACCCATCTCAAAACCGCCGCTTAAAACAGCTGCCACATCAAACAGACAGCAGTTCATAGTATCCAGACGTGCAGACTGATCATGAATATAAATATAACCGTCCTTACATGCCTGAAGCTCATTACGGTTCATAAAGAACTTCCGGTAAAGCTCCTTGTTCAGCTCATTAAAGATCAGGCTTCTCTTGGTTGCAACAAGCGCACTGTCTGTATTGGCATTGCTCTTATCACCGATGTAGCGGATGGCCTGGCTCTTGGTGTAAACGTCATCCATCATGTGGATGAAATCCAGCTTGTAATTTCGGTAATCGCGGTAGCTCTTGGCAACTGCAGGATTCACCCGCTCCAGTGCACCCTCCACGATGTTGTGCATCTCCTGGATCTCGATCTCATTTTTCCCAAGGGAATCCGCATGCTCCTGAGCAAAACGGCAGATAAAATCCTTCTCCTCATCGGAAAAAGTATAAAGGATACGCTCTGCTGATTTATTTACGGCAGCCACGATTTTCTGAGGATTAAACTCCTCTCTTGTTCCGTCTTTCTTAATCACATATAACATGACTCATCTCTCCCGAATACTATATATAGTATTGTTATTCTCTATATCTTGGTTTTTTTCTATATATTGTGCTAGGCATGAGTATACCACAGCTGGGAGGAAAAGAAAAGGGGTATTTCTGTATACAAGAAAATACAGACTCTTAGCACCGCATGATCTCACTGCGGAAATATTCTTACAAATTCATTCTGATCCATTCTACGATAAAATCCCATAACTGGGGAAACAAAGCAACCAGTGCCACTATAAGCCATATGATCCAGCTTATACTATTTCTTTTCCGTCCTTCGTTCTGCTGCTTTTTCCCCTGGTTTGAAACTTCTGTACGGTTCCTGTCTGCCGTTGTTTTATTCATGGTGTTACCTGCCGGTACGGTCTTCCTTACAGTTGCAGCTGCATTTCCTGTATTTCGATTTCCATTTGGATTCCGGTTCGCACCTGCATTCCGGCCTGTATTCATATTCCGGCCCGTATTCATATTCTGGCCTGCATTCGTATTCCGGCCCATATTTGTACTTCGGTTCACTCTGCCGCCGCGCTGTGCTGCTTTGTCCACAGTTTGTCCATACTGTCGCATCATATCCCGCACTTTTGCGGAAGCATGCCTGTAATGTACATCCCGGGGTTCATTAAGATGGTAGAGTATTTCATCATTTCTGTAAGGCATCCCGCACAGCGAACACCTGCCATTTACAACCCTGCCGCCACAAACCTGACACTTCTCACCTGCCATAAACTCCCTCCATTCTGTCCGTTAAAACGGACATTCACATTTCTTTTTATCAATCGGATATTCGCATTCTTTCCTGCTGCATGTCCCTGAATGCGATCGCTTCACAATTTACATTCAGTATATCATATCACGCTCTCAATACCCAGTATTTTTCCCTGGTCCGGGACCGGACTTCACATCTCCTTATATTGCCACCCTGGCCATTTTCTGCTATAATACCCCACAGAGCAATAAGCCCAAAAATCATCAGGAGGAGCCGATAATGAACACAATCACAATCCCCGCAACCTATCATGCAGACCTCAACCTCCATGACACACAGATTGCGATCAAAACAGTAAAAGATTTCTTCCAGCAGA
>OLRC01001423.1_pt1 | contig 15290 bp, 14 predicted proteins | sample 1672081 | NCBI WGS metagenome assembly OLRC01 (sample SAMEA3136643, study PRJEB25190) | human gut metagenome | biome: human gut; feature: human-associated habitat; material: faeces | place: Austria | collected 2013
CGCTCAAGATGCTCACGCGCGGCCAGCTGAAGATGAACATGGAGGTGCTGGGCAGCGAGGCGCCGCTGTCGAAGCTGGCCAAGATCATCAACCGTCTGACCATCGGCATCATCATAGCCGGGCTGTTCATCGGATCGAGCATGCTGTCGCTGTCGTCGATGGAGCCGCGTCTGCTGGGCGTGCCGGTGCTCGCGTTCTTCGGCTATCTCGGGGCTGCCGTGCTGTCGGTATGGGTGGTCTTCGACATCAGCAAGCGCAAGCTGTAGCGCCGGGGAGCTTCTCTTTTCCCAGTTCAAACGTTCCGCAACCAATAATTGCGGAAAATTCCAACTGAAATAGGTCGCGCTCGCTTCCTCGCAACCGTAGTCTTTTCGGTACGCTACTATGGACGAAACGAGAAAGGCAGCACACCATGAACGTAGAGATCGCGCAACGCTTGGCCGAGCGCCGCAAGCAGGCGGGGCTTTCGCAGGAGGCGCTCGCCGCGCGTCTGGGCGTGTCGCGGCAGGCCGTGTCGAAGTGGGAGCGCTCCGAGTCGTCCCCCGACACCGACAACCTCATCGCGCTGGCTCAGCTGTACGGTCTGTCGCTGGACGATCTGCTGTACGTCGACGAAGAGATCCGCGACGACGTCACGTTCGAGGCGGCCGATCGCGCCGCTAAGCGCCAGGCCGAGCAGGAGACTGCGACGGCTTCCCCTGCAGATCCCCCGCCAGCGCCCGCCGATGCGGCTGCGGCCTCCGATGCGTCGGGCGGAACCGAAGCCGCATCGTCCGGCAAGAAGGGCAAGGTGCACATCGGTCCCGGCGGGATTCACGTGGAGGACGGAGACGAGTACGTGCACGTGTCGTGGCGCGACGGCGTGCACGTGAAAGACGCCAAGAAGGGCGAGGAAGTGCACGTGGGTTGGGACGGCGTGCACGTGAAGAGCCCCGGCAACAGCGCAGGCGACGATGATGTGGTCATCGACGGCGCCAAGGTGGTCATCAACGGCGAGCAGTTCGACAGCTGGCAGGACGCGCATGCACGGTACCATCACGGATGGGATCGCGAAGAGCGTTGGTACGAGCCGTGCGGTTACACCGTGCGGGGCGAGCGCTTCGACAGCATCGACGATGCTCGCGCCAAGTACGGTGACGAAGTGGGGAAGTCTATTCCCGTGCGCAAGCACTACCTACGCGAGTTCGAGAAGTCGTGGGTGAAGTTCCCGTATCCGCTCGTGGTCATCGTCGTGTACCTGCTGCTGGGCATTTTGAACGGCGCGTGGGCCATGGGGCTGTTTCTGTTCCTGACCATTCCCTTGTACTACATGGTGGGTCACGCCATCGGGCGCAAGCGCCTCGCGCCGCTGGTGTCGGGCGCGTATCCCATCGCGGTGGTGGCCTGGTTCTGCTGGATGGCGTTCGTGCTGAACCAGCCGCATCCCGCCTGGGTGGCCTTTCTCACCATTCCCGTAGTGGAGTGGCTCGTGCATAGCCTGTCCCGCTGGTGGCGCGATCGCAAGCGCCGTAAGGGTGACGCGGAAAACGCGCCCATCGACGTGGACGCGCAGTAAAGAACCGGGTCGCATCTTGCGGCCCGGTTCTTTACTGCGACGAGGTGGCACCCGTGCGGCTCTTCGTCGCTTTTCCGTTTCGTTGAGGTCTGCCGTGCAGATGGCGTACAATGGGCGCAGGGGGTCATCGATCGCCGAGGGGAGCGCGCTCGTCATGGTCAGTTCGTATATCGCGTGGTATCTGTTTCTTGCGGGTGCGGGAGGGGGTGCATTTCTGCTCGGTTCGTTCGTGGACTTTGCACTGCGCGTCAGCAATCGATCGTGGCTGCGCGGCGCCAGCGTGGTGACGGATGCGGGTTTGCTGGCGGGCCCGGTACTCGTCGCGCTCGGAACGGTGTTTCTCGCGCTCGATTTAGGGGCTCCCGATCAGGCTTTCCGATTGTTCCTTACCCCGTCCGGCAGTCTGCTTTCAGCGGGGGCGTGGGCACTTGCGTTGTTCTGCGCGACGGCGTTCGCGGCGTTTTTAATGGGGTTCTCGGATGATGGACCGGGTTTGCGCGTTGCCGAAACCGTGGTCAGTGTCTTCGCCGCTTTGCTGGCTCTGTTCGTGGTGCTGTATGCCGGCGTGTTTCTCTCGCTCTATCCGGCCGTGCCGTTTCTCAACTCACCGCTTGTGCCGATCGTGTTCGTCGCGTCGGCGTTGGCAACCGGAGCTGCCGTGCTGACGATAATAGGCTTCTTCAGGTTTTCGCGCGATGAAACGATCGGGGGTTTCGCTAGTCTGCTTCGGCTCGATGCGGTTCTCGTTGCGATCGAGGCTATCGCCATTGCGGCGTTCATCATCGTTTCGCTCATGGGCGACGAAGCTGCCGCTCATTCGGCTGCTGAGTTGCTATCGGGACATTCTGCAATGCTGTTTTGGTTGGGTGTCGTGCTGGCGGGGATCGTGGTGCCGCTATCGGTGGATGTCGAATGCCTGCGTTCGCCCAACCCTTCACTGTTCGTCGTGGGGGCTGCGAGCACGCTGCTCGGAGGCATCTGCCTGCGGTTCTCCCTTCTCGTGGCCGCCGAGCGCTTCTGTCTCGTCGACATGAGTCTGCTATCGTTCTGGATGTAGCCAGTCTGTCATTGCGATATGTGATACTATGACAATCACTATGATTGAGAAGACTATCGAAAGAGAAGTAGCGTTCGACGCCATGGGTTCGTTCCAAGTGGACGAAAGAAGCGGCGTCCCTCTGTGGATTCAGATTCGAAAGCGGCTCGTGTTCCTCATCACTTCAGGAAAGTACGAACGTGGCGAGCGTCTCCCTTCCGTACGCGAGCTTTCCGTTCAATTGGGTGTGAACTACAACACCATCAACAAAGTGTATCAGGATCTCGAGCGTGACGGCTACATCTTCACGAAGCGCGGACGTGGCACGTATGTGTCTGACCTCAAGGATGTCGATCTGTCGGCTGTCGGCCAAGACGTCGAGGCGCTTGCAATCGATTTCGTCCAGCAGGCTCTTGCTAAGGGTTTGACATCCGAGGATATCCATGACCTGGTGAGCGAACAGATATTGCTGTTAGGGGGCGGAGCCTAGGGGCGCGGGCCAAGGGGTTGGGGCAACGGGGGAGCCATCATGCGAAGCAAATCGAAGCGAAACGAAGAAAAGCGCGTGGAGTCGGCCGTCCGGCCGAAAGGTATGGTTGCGCCCGTCGGGCGGAAAACCTCGCGCAACAGCGTATACATTTTTGCGGCATCGGTATTCCTTATCGTTGCGGGTGCCATTCTCGCTGCGCTTTGGAGCATGCTTACCTCGACGGTGGTTATCGTCGCGGTGATAGCTGGCGCGGTGGCCGCGTTCAGCATTCGTATTGCGCCGCAGTGGGAGCGTGTCGTGGTGCTGCGTTTAGGCAACTTCAACCGCATTGCTGGCCCTGGGCTTTATTTCGTCGTTCCCGTGGTAGAACATGCTACTGCGCACATTGACCAGCGCATGATCACCACGCCGTTCACGGCGGAGGAGGCGTTGACCGCCGACCTTGTGCCGCTCGATATCGATGCCGTGCTGTTCTGGATGGTGTGGAATCCCAAAGACGCCTGCGTCGAGGTAGAGGACTACGCGTCGGCCATTTGGTGGGCCGCGCAAACAGCGCTGCGTGATGCGGTGGGGCGCATCAATCTGGCCGAAGTTGCCACGCGGCGAGAGCAGCTGGACGGTGAGATCAAGGATATCCTCGACGAAAAGACGCGTTCGTGGGGCATCTCGGTCGTATCGGTGGAGATCCGCGACATCGCTATTCCCAAAGAGCTGCAGGATGCCATGTCCAAGGAAGCGCAGGCGGAGCGCGAGCGCAACGCGCGACTCTTGCTCGCAGAAATCGAAAAAGACATCTCCGAGATGTTTGTCGATGCGGCGGCTGTCTACGATCGCAACGACAAGGCGCTCCAACTTCGCACGATGAACCTCATCTATGAGAGCGTCAAAGAGAAGGGCGGTCTCGTCATTGCCCCGAGCGCGTTCGGCGAAGCGTTCAACAATATCGACAGCTTCTTGAAGTAGGGCGAAACTAGCGCAGATGTTTCATGAAGCATCTGCTTCGAATCGCGTACGCTGCCTGGACCGTCGCTTGGTCCAGCATTTCCATGGCCGATGCGCGCAGGCAGCGGGGCTACGCACACTCTTCTTCATGCTCAAGATAGGATAATTAAAGTGATTGACTGTCATAGAACTATAGAGTACCTTGACAGCAGACACTAAGCGGTGTCGGAGGGGACAGCCGCTGAAGTTGCGGGTGCCCTCGTAGACGAGCTGAAGGGGGTAGCACCATGAGCGAGAACGGCATGGGAATCAGCCGAAGGGGTTTTGTGGCGGGCGCGGGGGCGACTGCGCTCGGCGTAGGGCTAGCGGGCGGTATCGTCGGTTGCGCGCCAGGCGCCGAAAAGGAGTCCGAGCATACGGCGGGGGTCGAGAAAACGGCCTACGATCCGAAAGCGGGCGAGTGGATCCCCACTACCTGCAACATGTGCTTCAACAACTGCTCCATTAAAGCGCATGTCATCGACGGCGTTGTGGTAGAACTGACGGGCAATCCCGACAGCTCCATCGGCCGCGGGCATATATGCGGCAAGGGCGCGTCGGGCATCATGCAACTCTACGATCCCAACCGCATCACCAAGCCTCTGAAGCGCACGAATCCCAAGAAGGGCTTCGACGAGGATCCGGGTTGGGAGGAGATCAGCTGGGACGAGGTCTACGGGTTGGTGGACGAGCACATGAAGGCGGCTATCGAGCGCAGCGGCCCGCACGCCGTCACCGGCATGTCCATGGTGGCTAGCCAGATCGGCTCTCTGGTGCGCCATACGGCACTCGGCGTGATCTACGGCAACGCCGAAGGCAGCTGCTCCGATATCTGCGGAGCCGGGGTCCATCAGATAGAATACCTGTTCACGGGGACGGGCAATGCGCGTCCCGACTATGTCAACTGCAACTACGTCGTCCAGTTCGGCACCAATGCGGGCACGGCTACCCGTCATGGATACAACATGACCGTCGAGCCTTTCGCTGAGCGTCGCAAGAACGGTTTGCGCCACGTGGTGTTCGATCCGCATATGGGCGCTGCGGGAGAGAAAGCCGATCTCTGGGTGCCTATTCGCCCCGGCACCGATGCCGCTGCGGCGCTTGCCATCGCGTACGTGCTCGTTCACGAGGAAAACCTCATCGACATCGAGTTCCTTGCGAATCGTACCAACGGCCCTTCTCTGGTCGACCTGGATACCAAGCGCATCGTCTTCGACGAGAAGACAGGGCATTCGCTGTACATGGATTCCGACGGCGAGGCGAAGCCTTACGATCGGTGCAGCGCCCCCCAACTCGAGGGTACGTTCGAGGTGGACGGCAGGCAGTGCTCGACAGGATTCACCCTGTATAAAGAGCATCTGAAGACCTACACGCCCGAGTACCAGGAGAGCATAACCACGGTTCCCGCGGCCACTATCCGCCAGGTTGCCAAAGAGCTTGGCGAAGCGGCCTGCATCGGCCAGACTACCGAGATCGACGGCGTGACGTTGCCTTATCGCCCTGCTGCCGTCGACGCGTTTTCCGGCATCACGCGCCATAAGCACGCTTTCCATAGCTGCTGGGCCGTGTTCAGCCTGAACAACCTCATCGGTTCGACGAACTCCGTCGGCGGCTTCTGCGGTTTCGATCCCATCTGCAACGGCTGGGCCGACGACAACCCGACCATGTCGTGGCGCCCCGGTTTATGGGAGCCCGAGGGGCTCATCGACTGCGCCGGTCTGCTGCTTGCATTTCCGAACTCTTACTATAAAAAGGTGTACGAAGGCGATTACACGCCTACGACCATGGGCATGATGGAACTCCAGCCCATGTCCGACGACAACCACTTCGAGCACATTGCCCAGGCTCATCCCGACCTGTATCGCACGCAGGCCGCCGAGGTCGCTCTCTGCTATGCATGCAATCCCATCAAATGGTGGGGCAACTACGACGAACAGGCTGAAATCTTCAAGAATTACGAGTACGTTGTAGGCATCGATATGTTTCTGAACGAGTCGTCCTATTTCTACGATGTGATCTTGCCCGAATGCTGCTATCTGGAGCGCACCGAGCCGCTGCCGCATGCAGCAGGCAACCATCGTGTCATCGGCGGTTTGGAAAATCCGTGGACCGTTCCCGTGTGGCAGAAGGTCGTCGAGCCGAAGGACGGCGCGCCTTCCAGCTGGCAGCTGTTCGCAGAATTGGCAAGTCGCGCCGGAAAGAACGCCGAATTCATCGCCACGCTTAACGGCATGTTCCGCGTGAAGGACGAGTATTCGGTACCCATGGACCAGAAGCTCGACGTAGAGGCTTTCGCCGATTCCATCTTAAAATCCAACATCGACGAAGAGCACGACTTCGCATGGCTGAAAGAGCATGCTGTGTACGATCATCCTCGCACCGTTGACGAAGTGTACATTTGGGCAAACGGTGAACCTGGCCGCGTGCCGCTGTACTTCGACTTCCTGTTGGAGGCGAAGAACAAGGTGGAGGCCAAGGTCGCCGAGCTGGGCATTCCGTGGGAGGTCGACGACTACCAGGCTCTTCCCGATTGGAAGCCCGGCTGCGGGTATGAGGTGACCGATCCTGGCTTCGACATCCTCCCCGTGTATTACACCGATGCGATCAACACCGACTCGTGGCTCATGGAGAACCCCTGGATCAACGAGATCAATGAAGAGAACCCTTACGGCTACACCATTGAGATCAACGCCGCTACGGCTCGGGCGAAAGGGTTCGCCAGCGGTGATAAGGTGAGGCTTGTCACGGTCGACGGCGTATCGGTGGAGGGCGTGCTGGCTACGTCCGAGGGCGTGCATTCCGAATGCGTGGCCGTCATCGGCGGGCACTGGGGTTCGAAGTCGGCCTATATGCCCATTGCGAAGGACAAGGGCGTTCCCGTTGTGCATCTGGTTCCCGGTCAGACCCCTGACCGCATGGATCATGTGTGCTCGGCGTTCGACCAGTGCATTCGCGTCAAGCTTGAGAAGATCGCATAAAGGGAGGAGTGAGCCATGGCTTACGGAATGCTGATCGATCTGAAGAAATGCGTGGGATGCCACGCATGCGCCGTAGCGTGCAAGGAGGCGCATGGAACCCCTCCGGGTATAACGCGCTCCCATGTCAAGCGAGAGTTTGAGGGCGAGTATCCAGACGCAACGATGCATATCGTCCCCATGCTGTGCATGCATTGCGAGAATCCGCCTTGCGTCGAGGCGTGTCCGACCGAGGACGCTACTTACAAACGCGAAGACGGCATCGTGGTGGTGGACAAGGAGAAGTGCATCGGCTGCAAATCCTGCATCATGGCTTGCCCCTACGGCGCGCGCTATTACCGCGAGAACGAGGACGGCTATTTCGGGTCCGAACTTAACGAGTACGAAGCCGTCATGTATACCGCCATGCCGCAGGGGCGCGTTGACAAGTGCACCTTCTGCGTCGATCGTATCGATGCAGGCGGCAACGAGCCTCAGGCGTGCGTGGCTGCATGTCCGGCTGGCGCGCGCGTGTTCGGCGACTTGGAAACGCTGAAAAAGCAGGCCGAATCCGCCGCCGGCTTCCAGCTGCTTCCCGACGAAGGGGCGAATCCTTCGGTTTGGTACCTTCCCAACAAGGTGAATGCCTGATCTCGCCTTCCCTCCCTCTCCGGGCGGCGGCCTTTTCGGGTCGCCGCCCGCTCGGAGTTGCGAATGCGATCGGTTGAAAAGAGGTGCTCCATGATCCGCAGCCGTTCGTTTGCCCTTGTCGATACGGAGTCCAAGGTTTCGGCATGCACGCATATGCCTATCGTGCGGTACGAAGACGCGCGCTTTTCGAAGCGGGACGATTCGGTCATCCAGGAGGCGGAGTTGACCGTGTTCGTGAACGGCGCACGGCAGTGCGACATGACATGTTCGCCTTGGGATGTGCGCGAGCTGGTCGCAGGCAACTTGTTCTTGGCGGGTGTTATCACGGATCCTGAGCAGGTGAGCGCTATAGACGTCGATCTGGATTCGGGTGCGGTGTCGGTGCGTGTCGATGTTGCCGGGGCTTCGCGTCGACGTCGCCGACACGTCGAAACGCTGCGCGACGGCGGGGTGGTGATTTCCGGAGTGTTCGAGCGTGGTGACGGCGGAGATCCCTCGTGCGATGCGGAAGGGTTCTTGCCGGTGGAGTCCGATCTCACGCTGCAAGCGGCTCAGGTGGTCGAGCGCATGGCTCTTCTGGAGGACCGCTCGCTGCTGTTTCGGCGCACGGGCGGCGTGCACAGCGCGGTTCTGGTCGACCAGTGCGGGGTGGTTGCATGGTTCGAGGATATCGGGCGCCACAGTGCTTTGGACAAGCTGGTCGGCTGGTGCTTCTTGAACGGGGTGGATGCGTCGGATAAAATGCTCCTATTCAGCGGCCGGGTGCCGCGCGAGATCATCGTGAAGGTGATTCGTCTCGGCTGCCCTGTTGTTGCGTCTCCCGGTGCGCCCACAAGCTTGTCGATGCGTCTGGCCCAGCGTTGGGGCGTCACGCTAGTCGGATTCGCCAAGCGCGACGTCTTCAACGTGTACGCGCATCCTGAGCGCATCGTCTAGAAAGAGGTTCCCTTTCGGAAAAGAAGAAGCGCCGCGCATCTTGAAACGATGCGCGGCGCTTACCTATATATAGGAGATACGAAGTCGGATCAGCTCGCCCCGAGTGCGTCTTAGTTGTTCGCGAACCTGCTGTAGTTGTAGCCGCCGACGCCCGCCTTCTTCTTGGAGCCGTTCTGCTTGGCGGCGCCCTTCGCGTTCGGAGCGGACTTCTCGTACTTCTTCTTCTTCTCGCTCATCTCGAGACGGCGCTTCGCGTGATCCATGTTGTTGCTGCGCGGGCCGTCGGGCTTGGCGGCGCCGTCGAAGGATCGTTTGCCCTCGGCGCGCTTGCCGCGCCCGGGGCGGTTGTCCGAGCGGCCCTCGGCGCGGCTGTCCGAACGGCGCTCGAAGTCGCGCTTCTCGCCGCCGCGCTTGTCGGAGCGCTTGGCGCCTGCGGGGCGTCCGGAGCCTTTGTTGCCCTTGTAGCCGCCCTTTTTCGGAGCGCCCTTCTTGCCCTTTTCCAGCACGGTCATGTCCAGCTCGTAGGTCTCGAGCTCCATGAGGGGTACGTTCTTGCCGATGAGCTTCTCGATGTCGCTCATCGTGCGGCGCGACTCGCGCGTGACGAACGAGACCGCGAAGCCCTGTTCTCCGGCGCGGCCCGTGCGGCCGATGCGGTGCACGTAGTCCTCGGGCATGTCGGGCAGGTCGAAGTTGATGACGTGGTCCACGTCGGGCACGTCGATGCCGCGCGCCAGCACGTCGGTCGCCACGAGGATTGACGTGCGGCCGCGACGGAAGTTGTCGAGGGCGCGCTTGCGCTGGCCTTGCGACTTGTCCGAGTGGATGGATTCGGCACGGTAACCTGCGTCGCACAGTGCCTCGGCGCAATCCTCGGTGCGGTTCTTCGTGCGCGCGAACACGATCACGCGGTCGGAGCCCTTCTCCTCCAGCAGCGCCTGCAGAAGCTCGGGCTTCTTGAAATTGGCGATGGGCATCATGAACTGCTCGACCGTCTGGGCGGTCTCGCCGTTGCGGGCGATTTCCACGACGGCCGGGTCGTTCAGCAGCGAGCCCAGGTTCTTCTGGATGGAATGGTCGATCGTGGCCGAGAAGAGCAGCGTCTGGCGATCGGCGGGGGTGGCGTCTACGATGGTGGTGACGGCGGGCAGGAAGCCCATGTCAAGCATGCGGTCCGCTTCGTCCAGCACGAGGGACTTGATGCCGCCGAGGTCGACGACGCCTTTGTTCATGAGGTCGTTCAGGCGGCCGGGCGTGGCGATGAGCACGTCGGTGCCGCGTCGGATCTCGTTGATCTGGGGGCCGTAGGGCGTACCGCCGAACACGGTGGTCACGTAGTGCCCCGTCTTGCGGGTGATCTGCATGCATGTCTGCGAGATCTGCTGCGCCAGCTCACGGGTGGGGCTGACCACCAGCACGCGGGGCGCGCGCTTGCCCCTCTTGCCGCGCGGCAGGGTGCTCAGGATGGGCAGCAGGAACGCGGCGGTCTTACCCGTGCCGGTGCTGGCGGCTGCGATGAGGTCGCGGCCTTCCAGGACCAACGGGATGGCCTGCAGCTGCACAGGGGTGGGGTTCTCGTAGCCCAGGCGTTCGACGGCGGCAAGGGCAGCCTCGGACAAGCCGAGGTCGGCGAAATTCTGCATTATTCGTTTCCGTTTCTCTTCGTGCGCGCTCGATGCGCGCTTTTCGGTCGCACCCGCTCCTGCGGCGTGCATTGCGCTTGACTCGAGCCGCTTTCTGATTCGTTGGCATTGCGCGAAAAGAAACAGGAAAGAATTTCGTGTAAAGCGACTGACTATTATGCCAGCCGTCGGTGAGGAAAGTAAAGGAAAATGTAAAAATTGACTGAGAATATGTACCGAAATCCATCAAAACGGACTGTTTTTTAACGTGATCGGTAGGCTTTCAAACGTCTGCAGCCCCTTATGTTCATCTGATGTCCAAGGAGCTTCCCACTTAGAATTTACACTGCTTTACTTTGCCGTTGACGTGGGAAAACGAAAAAACTCGGGGGGGGGGGGGCTTCACCGAAGACCGATTTTTCTGTTGCTAAACTGAAACCGTGCTATTATCATGAGGACGGAACAGACGAGCGCTCCGGCTCAATTGAGTGTTGAAGAGATTCGCGACGAGCGAGACGGACGGTTAGGAAACGCATTTTCCCTATGGGATTCGACGACAACAACAGACAGACGGCTTCGGGTCGCCATGGTGCCTCCGCTTCGCGCGGAGGTTCTCACGCCTATGGGCAACCTCCTGCGGACGGTTTCGGTCAGGCTCCCCATGGCAGCCGGCCTTATCCGCAGGGTGGTGGGTACGCTTCGCGCCCGACGGGGCAGACGCCGTATCCAAACCAGCGACCGGCGAACTACGGCTACGCTTCGCAAGCTGACGAGATCGTGCGCGTGCGCAAGAAGCGCAAGAAGCACACCAAGCTGAAGCGGGCGGCGCTTATCGCGCTCGCCGTCGTCGTGGTGCTCGTGGGCGGCGTCGCCGCGTACGGCGCTTGGTACACGAGCAGCCTCGCCAGCAACATGGCGCTCGACGCTCAGGAGCAAAGCGAGTTGAGCAGCGTTCTCGCCCCCTCCGATTCCCAGATGGAGCCGTTCTACGTGCTGCTGGTGGGCTCGGACAACTGGGAGACGTACGGGGAGCGCTCCGACGCCCTCGTGCTCGTGCGCATCGATCCGGTGGGCCACGTCATCACCATGGTGTCGGTTCCGCGCGACACGCCGTACGAGTACAACGGCAAGGTCGAGAAGATCAACCAGATGTTCGCCGTGAACGGGGCGGCTGGCGCCGTTACAGCGGTGCAGGACCTCACCGGCGTGAAGATCTCCGACTACGTGGAAATCGAGTTCGCCGGGTTGGCCGAGTTCGTGGATTCGATCGGCGGCATCTACGTGGACGTGCCCTACACCATCGACTACCAGGTGTACACGCAGGATCAGGCGCCCGTCCATATCGAGACCGGCAACCAGCTGCTCAACGGCGAGCAGTGCGTGGCGCTTGCCCGCATGCGCACCGCCTATGGCGACGACCAGGAGGCCATCCGCCAGTCGAACGTGCGCGCGATGGCCATGGCGCTCATGAAGAACGTGCTGCAAGCTCCTCCGGTCGAGATCCCCGGCCTGATCCAAAACCTCTCCCAGTGCGTGTCTACGAGCATCGACCTGCAGACGATGATCTCGCTTGCGACCGATTTCGCACAGGCGGGCAACCCCACCATCTGCACGTGCACCGGTCCGTACAAGGGCGACTTCATGGAGGAATACGGCGGCCTGTGGCTGTGCTACGAGGATCCCGAGGGTTGGGCTACACTGATGAAGGCGGTCGACGCCGGCGAGAATCCCGAAGCTGCCGAGACCACCGTTAACGGCAAGTAAGCAAGCAGCGTACGTACGACGCTGAAGAGAAAGACGAACGAATGACACTGCTCGAACTATTCAAACTGCTGCGCAAGCACCTGGCTCTGGTGGTGGTGCTGCCCGTCGTGCTCGCGATCGCGACGGCAGGCTTCAGTTGGGGCCTCATGCAGAACCAGTACACGGCCACGGTGTCCGTGTACGTGCTGACTGCGAAGGACGACGCGAGCTCTTCGAGCACCACCGCGTACAACGACCTCACCGCCAGCCAGCTCATGGCGAACGACATAGCGACTTTGGCGAAGTCGGAGACCGTGCAGAAGCGCACGGCCGAGGCTCTTGGCATGTCTTCGCTCAGCGGATACAAGATTTCCGTCGAAGCGGGCACCACCACGCGCGTCATCAGCATCTCGGTGACGGCGGGCAAGCCCGATGCGGCTGCCATCGTCGCCAATGAGATATCCACCGTTCTGTCCACCACCGCGCAAAGCGTCATGGGCGTCGAGAGCGTCAACGTGGTCGACGCGGCCGAGGTTCCCACGGATCCCTCGGGCCCGCCGCGCGCCATGTACACGGCGGTCGCGTTCCTCGCGGGCATCTTCCTGGCAGTGGCCATCGTGGTGGTGCTGGATATGTTGAACACGCGGGTGCGCAACCCTGAGGAAGCTGAAGAATTGCTGGGCATTCCGGTCATCGGCCGTATCCCCACGATCAAGGGTTAGGAGGGTATAGGCCATGGCTAAGAAAAAGAAGCAGGCGTCCAACATGCTCGAGGTGCAGAACGCGGCGAAGACGCTTTTTGCGAACATCCGCTTCATGTCGCCCGACAACCCCATCCGCTCCATCGTCATGACGAGTTCGGTGCCGAACGAGGGCAAGTCCACGTGCTCCGTGGAGCTGGCTCGCGCTATTGCCACGTCGGGCAAGACGGTGCTGCTCGTGGAGGCCGACATGCGGCGTCGCACGCTTGCCAGCCTGCTGAACGTGCGTCCTGCGGCGGGCGTGTACGCCGTCCTCACCGATGCGGCACCGCTCAAGACGGCCGTCACGCCGACGCAGACTCCCAACCTGTTCTTCCTCGACGTCGAGCCGAACATACCCAACCCGGCCGACATCATCTCGTCCAAGCGGTACCAGAAGCTGGTTGCCACGCTGGAGGACAGCTACGATTATGTGATTTACGACATGCCGCCGGTCGGCACCTTCGTCGATGCCGCCATCCTGTCCACGTTGGTGGACGGCACGGTGTTGGTGGTCAAGCCCGGCTCGACGAAGCGTTCCGAGCTGGTGGACGCGTGCGAGCAGCTGAAGAAGGCCGATGCCAACATCCTCGGCATCTGCGCCACGTTCTGCGAAGGCACCGGTTCCGAATACTATTACGCGTACTATACCAAGGACGGCGGACGGTTGAAGGACGACGGCGATGTTGCCGCGCTGCAGGCCGAGACGCGCACGCCGGTTCCCACGGCCGGGCGTCGTGCACCCCGCGGTGCGCAGGGCAGCCCCGTTCCTGCAGGCGGTCGCGGCGGATTCGCTAAGGATCCCGTGGCGGGAAGAGGGCGTAGGGCCTGATGAGGGATTTGCATTGCCATATCCTTCCCGGCGTCGACGACGGTGCGCGCAACCTGGACGAGTCTCTGGCCATGCTGGAGGCCGCCAAGGCTGCGGGAATCACGTCTATCGTGTGTACCCCGCATGTGCGCGATCCCTACTTCGACTACGACGCGATGTGGGATGCTTACGAGTTGCTTGTGGCGCACGCTGACGGGTTCCCGCTGACGATGGGCTTCGAGGTGAACCATTCCAAGCTTATGCAATTGGGCATGGAATGGGCCGAGCATCTGCACTTCGACGGCACGAACGAGTTTTTATTGGAGCTGTCTACGAGGGCGGGCAAGCCCGACTTCGAGATATACGAACGGACCATCTTCGAACTGCAGGGGATGGGCTACCAAGTGATCATCGCCCATCCCGAGCGCTACCGCGCCATCCAGGAGGATGTCGAGGTGGCGCGCAACCTGGTGAAGATGGGTTGCAAACTGCAGGCTTCGGCCGATTTCGTGGCCGGCGGTCGCATGGGAGCTGAGCGCAAGCCTGCGAAGCGCCTGTTCGACGAGAACCTGTACGCGTACATCGCAAGCGATGCGCATCGGGTGGAGCACTACGGCTACTTCGCCGAAGCGAAGCGGACGTACCGAACGCGAGGAGCGCATGCGCGTCTGTAGGTTCGGTTAGACGGCTTCCTGCCGTTAGGCCACAGGTTCGCCTGTGATCTAACAGCAGGAAACTGCACCGCTGCAAGCTCTGGATACGACAGGGCGATGTGTGAAAAACACGGCAGCATACATATCTTGAGGAAAGCGGGATCGTCGCTGGGTGCGCGTTCCGGATCGATCAAGAGGATGCATATCGTTGTTGCGTTTTGGCCTGAATGGCTAGGGCGAAGCCGTATCTTTATTTCGTCTTGCCAGGGAGGTGATGGCATTGTGGTACGTCGTGCAAACGGTCGGCGGCCAGGAAAAGCACGTGCTTGACCTGATCAACAAGCTTGTCGACGAAGAGCTCATCCAAGAATCCTTCATCCCCCAGTACGAAGTCAAAAAGCGCATCCAGGGCGTATGGAAAATGCGTTCAGAAGTGCTGCTACCTTGGTTATATTTTCGTAATAACAGACCAGCCTGGAAAGCTGCGTGAGGCGTTGCGAAGCGTCCCCAAGTTCACTAGGCTCCTCGGCAACAACGATGTGTTCACTCCTCTCGACGATCAAGAAGTCGCCTTCATCAACGCGTTCACCAAGCCTGACCACCGCGTGGTCGAGTTCTCGAGCGGCGTGATGGAAGGGGACGAGATCGTGATCCTCAACGGCCCGCTGATGAACCAGACGGGTCTCATCAAGAAGCTCGATCGCCACAAGCGCCTGGCGTATCTGGAGATAGAGATTCTTGGTCGTGTGAAAACCGTCAAAGTCGGATTAGAGATTGTTCGAAAGAAACCCTGACAAATCAATAGACGTAACCGCCGACGGAGCCGTCGCGCTGGTAGACGACTTCGCAACAGCGGGGGAGCAAGAGGAGATTTCCACGCCCCCAATGTCTGATAAGCGCGGTTATGGAAACCTAAGCGGGAGCATCGGGGTTTGTCATCCTGAGCGGAGCGACTCCTCGGGTTGTCATCCCGAGCGAGCGAAGCGAGTCGAAGGATCCCGCGCGGCGGCAGGAGCCGGATGCGCCTCCGAGTCGATGGCCGCCTCCGACGTGGCGTTCCTGGCGCCCGAGCTGGTGTCGGAGGCCGAGGGCCCCGTGCCCGTCCCCGCGCCGGCGGA
>OLRC01001429.1_pt1 | contig 15249 bp, 10 predicted proteins | sample 1672081 | NCBI WGS metagenome assembly OLRC01 (sample SAMEA3136643, study PRJEB25190) | human gut metagenome | biome: human gut; feature: human-associated habitat; material: faeces | place: Austria | collected 2013
GGATTAGTTATAATATCAACTTCTCTTTGTCTGTATCTTAAATCTGGATCTTTTAATCCATGCCATTTTTCTGGTAATGGTTTTAATGACTTACTGATTAATTCAACAGTTTTAACTTTAACAGATACTTCACCTGTTTTAGTTTTAAATACTTCACCTGTAGCAGCAACCCAGTCACCTAAATCATTAGTTTTGTATTGCTTTAGAGCTTCTTCTCCAACTTCATCAATTTTTATGAAAAGCTGAATTTTTCCATCTCTGTCATATATATCAGAGAACACAACTTTACCTTGCCCTCTTTTAGACATTATTCTCCCAGCAACAGTTACTTCTTTTCCTTCTAATTCTTCAAAGTTATCTTTAACTTGCTGAGATGAATGAGTTCTTTCTACTTTATATACATCAAAAGGATCTTTTCCTTCTTCTTGTAATTTAACTAACTTTTCTCTTCTAAGAGATTCTTGTTCACTAAATTGTGACTCAAGCTCTTGTAAATTCATTTCTTCAGTTGACATTAGTATCCCTCCAATTAATCTCTTCTTATTCCTAAGACTTCAAACTTATTTACTCCGTCTGGTACTGCAACCTCAACTATATCTCCAACCTTTTTACCTACTAGAGCACTTCCAACTGGTGATTCATTAGATATTTTAAAATTCATTGGATCTGCTTCTGCTGAACCAACAATTGAATATTCTACCTCTTCATCATCCAAAAGTGCTGCCATCAATCTTGCCCGCGCTTTCTGGTTCTTGTGAAGATATTCTTCCAGCTTCTTTTCGCCTGCTTCTCTGGAAATACATCTTTTTAAAATCCGCTGTTCCTTCTGCTGCTCGGTACGCTTGATTGGAAGCACCGTTTTCAATGCCTGGATCATCGTACCTCCATAATATTCTTTCATCCACGCTGCAAGTGCAACCAGCCTTGCCTCAATCGCTACACTTGATGTATCTGTGCGCAGAATATCCTTTATTTTTTCCGCATCATAATCACATGTTTCCGAAAAACCGACAATATACCCCTTCGTTTCCCGGTTACCCCGTCCAAACGGCACAATGACGCCTGCACCGGTTCGTAAATCTCCTTCCAGTTCTTCCGGTACACGGTACTGAAATACTTTATCCAGTTTTTCATGTGTAATATCTATAATAATGTCTGCGTACATTCTGTCTGTTCCTTTTTCTGTCTCTTTTGTGCAGCAAGCCTGACGGCTTTTCGCACCAGTTCCCGGTCATCCATCGGATACCTGACTCCCTGGATCTCCTGGTAATTTTCATGTCCCTTTCCCGCAATCAGAAGGATATCCCCTTGTCTTGCCATTTCCACCGCAAAGAGTACTGCCTCTTCCCGATCCTGGATCATCCGATAGGCTCCGGAAGTTTCTTTGATGCCTTCTTCAACGTCTGCCATAATCTTCGCCGGCTCTTCCCATCTCGGATTATCTGAAGTGATGATCGTCAGATTCGCAAGCTCTCCTGCCACTCTTCCCATCCCGCCTCTTCTGCGTCCGGCACGGTTGCCTCCACATCCAAACACCAGTAAAATACGTTCTGGTTCGTAAATTCTCAGCATTTTAAGCACTTTTGCAAGACTCATGGCATTATGCGCGTAATCAATGTAACACAGGATATGTTCTCCTGCATCTACCCGTTCCATCCTGCCTCTTACCACCAGATGCTTTAACACGTCTCCTGCTTCTTCTCTTTCAAATCCAAGACAGCTCACCGTCTGTAAAGCAGCCAGTGCATTGTACACATTAAATTTTCCAGGAAGGGCAAGCTCATATTTTCTATCATCTGCATAAAATACCGTTTTAAGTTCTCCACCTTCCATCAGAAAACTGATTTTTTCTGCCGTCAGTACATGACTGTTTCTAAATCCTCTTTCCTGCCCTTCTTCCCGACAGGTAAATCCGTATTTCGTGCAACATTTTCTCTGGAACATATAGCTGCACTGTGCATCATCCAGATTCCCTATTCCAATCCTGCACTGTTCAAAAAGACATGATTTGTAATATCGGTATTCCCCAAGACTTGCATGCTCGCCTGGTCCGATGTGATCCTCCCCGAAATTAGTGAATACCGCAATTTCAAACCAGATTCCATCGATCCGATGCTGCTTTATTCCCTGTGAAGATACCTCCATCACCGCATAGTGGCAACCTGCTTCTACCATTTTAGCAAAATACGACTGAATGGTAAAGGCATCCGGGGTCGTATTTTGTGAAGTTACCACTTCATTTCCAAGATGGTGGCCGATCGTACCGATCAGTCCGCATTTTTGGCCAATACTTTCCAGCATCTCCCAGATCATCACTGCCACCGTACTTTTCCCCTTTGTGCCGGTCACGCCAATCACTTTCAACTTATCAGCAGGACTTCCAAACCAGATCCTGCTGATCCCGGCAAGAGCTTCCCGTGTATCTTTTACCAGAACGACGGCAACATTTTCCGGGAACTTCAGCATCCTTCCCCCAGATACCAGTTTTTCTATCAGAATGCAGGATGCCCCAAGGTTGCAGGCTTCTTCTATATAATCATGTCCATCTGCCCGGCTTCCCTGAATGCAGACAAACAGACTGTCTTCTTCTGCCTTTTGGGAATTACAGGTAATCCCCCGGATTTCCATCTCTTCTTCTAATTCCGGCATTTGGATCACCGCATGCTGAATCCTTTTAAACAGAACCGAAAGCTTCATAAGGCTCCTCTTTTTGGACTCTTTGTTTTCAGAATATGCTGTTTCCCATCAAACGTCACACCGGATATGAAAATATATAAAATGGGTGGATTTCCTGCTTTCGTTTTAACGCATCCTGTGCGTTTGCAGGAACACCCACCCATCTCTCAGTCTCTATTGATGCTTTTTATCATACTCGGCAAGATATTCTTTAACATACTGTGTATCTGATTTGCAGTCCAGATACTCACAGCCATATTTCTGCCTTGTCTCATTTCCTTTTCCGGTAATCAGGAAAATAGTCTTTCCCTCTGCTTCATCCATCGCTGCTTTGATTGCCTCTCCCCGATCCTCGATCATGGCATACGGACAGTTTTGTGCTTCCACATACTGTGCGATTTCTTTGGAAATCTGCTCTACCGGCTCATATCCCGGATCTTCCGCTGTCAGATAAACCTTTTTCGCATACTGACCAGCTACCGTTCCAAGGTCTCTTCTCCGGATAAATGCTTTCTTTCCTGGGCATCCGAAGATCGATACGATATTATAATCCGGATATTCATCTTTAATTGAAGAGAACAGCTTTTCAAAACTAAGCTTGTTGTGTGCATAATCCACAACAGCGATCAGATTCTTATCTGCACTTCCATAAAGCTCCATACGTCCGCTGGATCTTGCCCTCAAAAGACCGCTGTGCATATACTCCTTCGGGATTTCAAGAAGAATGGATGCCGCAATGACAGCCAGTGCATTTTCCACATTGAAAAGTCCCGGCATCGTCAGACGGAATTCTTCATCAAACAGCTCTGTTTTTACCATAAATACCGTTTCATGTCCGTCTTTCTGGATCTCATAACCATAAACATCCGCTTCCGGATTCTTTGTACTGAACGTCAGCACCTTCTCACAGACCTTTGACTCTTTCAGAATACGGTCTGCAAAATCTGCATCCATGTTCACAACTCCGTAACGTGATTTTCCGAAAATTTTCAGTTTAGACGAAAAATAGTCTTCAAAATCCGGATGCTCGATCGGACTGATATGGTCCTCTGAAATATTCAGAAAAATTCCCACATCAAACTGCATGTTATCGACACGATTGTATTTTAACGCCTGTGAAGATACTTCCATCTCGGCAAATGTAATACCACTTTCTACGGCATGGCGCAGATGCTCCTGCAATTCTACCGACTCCGGCGTAGTAATATGGGATTCTTTCTTGATCACTCCGTCATAAATATCGATTGAAGAAAGGACTGCACTTTCCTTTCCGCCGGTTGCTTCCATATAATCATCCACGATTGCTTTCATATAGTAAGCGGAAGTGGATTTTCCTTTTGTTCCGCCGATTCCGGTGATCGTCAGTTTCTTCCACGGTGCATTATTGAACTTCTCTGCAAGTGGAGGCATCGCCTTACGGATATCGTCTACCAGAAAATATGGAACATCTTCTTTCGTTTCATATTTTACTTCGCTGACATAAGCAATCGCACCTTTTTCGATCGCTGCATCCAGATACTCAGCCTTAAATGCCGCACCTTTGCAAATAAACAATGTTCCTTCCGTCACCTCTCTGGAATCATAGGTCAGATATCCTACGTTTTTTTCTTCTTCCCCATTTGAATAAAATTCTTTCATCATACGCAGGTTCTGTAACAGATTTGCGTACTCCTGTAATGTGTATTTTTCCATCTGGTATTTATCTCCCTTATATTCTTTCCGGTATTATTCCCGGTACTCTGCGCCGGATCTGATGATGGATTCTCTTACCAGAACATCCATTGCATCCATGCAGTCTGCCGGTACCTGATAATATTCTTTGAATACCGAAATCTCTGTGCATGCAAGAATTACTGCATCACAACCTTTTGCCTTCAGATCATTATAAGCACGGTCAAATTTGTTCTTGTCTCCCGGCTTTCCTTTTTTAATATCATCATAGATCAGCGACATCACATCTTTCTGGCAGGCTTCTCCCGGAACTACCGGTGTGATTCCAAATTTTTCGCAGGCTCGGTGGTAAGTCTTTGCCTGCATCGTTCCATCTGTTCCCATGATCCCGATCTTCTTCACTTTTGGATGAGCCTCTACTACATATCTGACACTCTCCTCTACCATATTGATGATCGGAACACTTGTAGATTTCTGGATATCTTCCAGGAAATAGTGCGAGGTATTGCACGGAATCGCAATATTTTCCACTCCCAGCATCTCCAGATCTCTTGCGTCCTGTGTGATCGCTTTCAGAAACGGAAGCTTATTTCCTGTAAGGATTGCCTGTGTCCTGTCCGGCATTGTCGCATGACTTAAAATGATCATGTTGATATGCTCCTGATCACTCTCCGCCTTTGTCCTCGCGATCACTCTTGCATAATAAAAACTTGTCGCCTCCGGTCCCATTCCGCCGATAACACCTAATTTTTTCAGCATATCATTCTCCCTGTTTCAGCTTCTCTTAGCTGTAATATTTCTTAAAGTTACCAAACTGTCTGAGATGATTCTTCACCATAGCAAGATAACGTCTTGGTTTAAAATCACCTCTCTTAAATACCGGATTGACCATCTTCTTTTCCTTAAGAAGGCGTCTCATCTTCTCACGGTTTGCTTCTTCTTTGATATATTTGAAAGCAACTGCCTTCGGTACTGTCATCCAGAGATGTTCTTCTTTTGCAAATTCAAGCGGCAGTTCTTTTCCGTAAACATATTCTTCTACTACATATTTTGCAACATTGAATCCAGATCCTGTCACATAATAATTACTTCGTCCCTGGCGGGTGTTGATCTCGAAGAAACGGTATTTGCCATCACGCCTGTCATACTTGATATCAAAGTTGGAGAATCCTACATAGTGCAAATCTTCCAGCAGATTCTTCACCTTCATCATCAGCTCTTCGTTTGGCTCTGTGATGATAACTGCATGATTTCCAAGTCCGTGTGGTGTGTGTTCTTCCAGGAGTACATGTCCCAGACACATCATTTTAACTTTTCCATTCCGGTCAGAATAAGAAGTCAGAACACGCATATATTCATCATTTCCCGGAATCATATCCTGGATAATCAGTTTATCTGTATAACCTGCCCCATAGATATCCCGAATTACTTTTTCCAGTTCTTTTCTGTCCTTGATCGTGTAGATCTTATTCTGGGTTGCAAACGGATGCTCCCAGTAAGAAATACTGTCAGACGGCTTTAAAATTACCGGGTACGGGAAATTCATCTCAAAATCCAGTCCCATGGACTGATCGTAAATAATCGTTCCCGGATAATCTACCCCATGCTTTTCGCACAACTTGTAGAAAGTCTCTTTCTGCTGCAGACTGTTCATCAGATCAAAATCGATATATGGTGCGATAATATTTTTCTCAAGCTCTGCCTTATGCTTACTGATCAGCGCCACATAACTGTCACCACATCCGATGAGCATAATCTTTTTGTCTTTATGCTTTTTTGCAAATCCATTGACTGTCTGAAGAAAATAATCGTCCGTATCAATCTTCGGATTCGGATGATATTCGATGATCTTACTTCCGTAACTCGGTCCTGTTGCAAACTTTCCAAATATATATGTCTTCACCTGATACTGCTCATAAAATGCGCGGGCAACACTGTAAGTATTGATATCTCCACCAAGCAGTACCGGAATAAATTCTCTGTCTTTAAATTCCATTGTTTAAAGAAGCTCCTTTCTATCCCCTTATATTTCTACATATCATCTCATTATACTCCAGGGATTCTTTAGGTGTCAAGGCATGGAAACAGCTCTGAAAGTTTCCCGGGAAATTTTCAGAACTGTTTCTTTTCATATTTCTTCTCTTTTTCTCTCTGCTCCAGAACACTGCCCCGTATCACCGCATCCGCCCCATACTTTCCGCGGATCTCTCCCATTGCCGCACTGAGCTTTTTCAGCTTTTCCATGCTCTTCTTCGGCTTCTCAGATTTCACCTCGAATTGCAGGTCAAACAGGCTTAACTGCTCCGGTTCATCTTCATCCACAAGCTTCGCTGTGCGAACACCAAGCAATCTGATCGGCTCACCGTTCCACAGCTCATCGAACAGACTGCAGGCCGCCTCGTAGATCACCTGATCTGCACCGGATGCTCTGCCAAGCTGCTTCTGGTGAGATACATTCTGAAAATCACTGTAGCGGATTTCCACACTAACCATATTGGCTTTCTGCCCTGCTTTCCTTAGTCTCTTTCCCACACTTTCTGCCAGAGAAAATAGAACCTTTTTTGCATCCTCTGCCTTTTCCACATCTTTTGGAAGTGTGGTGGAATTACCGACACCCTTTGCAGCGGTCTCCTCGGATTGCACCTTTGCATCACCGATTCCATTCGCAAATTCCCACAGCGTTCTCCCATGACTTTTCAAATGGAATTCCAGAAGCTTCGGATCTGTCTGCGCAAGCTCACCAATTGTCCGGATTTCCAGCTTTTCCAGAATCGCCACACTGGACTTTCCTGCCATAAAAAGCTCACTCACCGGGAGCGGCCACATTTTTTCCTTGACCTCTTCCGGGAAAAGAGTGTGGACACGGTTTGGCTTTTCAAAGTCTGATGCCATTTTTGCCAGAAGCTTGTTTGTCGAAATTCCCACATTCACGGTAAACCCAAACTTTTCATAAACCCGGGCTTTGATTTCATACGCAGCCTCCACCGGCGAAGAAAAGCGCTGTGCGATTCCGGTAAAATCCATATAGCACTCGTCCACACTGACCTGCTCGATTTCCGGTGTATAGGTTTTCAGGAAATCCATCAGTCTCCGGCTATACTCCCTGTACATCCTGTGATTTGGCGGATCCATGTGAAGATTCGGACACTTGCGGAACGCATTTACCACCGGCTCTCCCGTCCGGATGCCGAATTTCTTTGCCGAAGGAGATTTCGCCAATACGATCCCATGGCGTGATTCTCTGTCACCGCCGATGATCGCGGGGATCGTGCGGATGTCCACATCGGCACCATTTTTCAGTTGTTCTACTGCCGTCCAACTAAGGTAGGCTGAATTGACATCTATATGGAAAATGATGTGTGACATTCCTGCTGTCTCCTCTCTGTAAATAATCGAGCAGGCTGACTCCTGCTCGATTTGTATACTTTGTACACCATCTCGCTTAACAGCCAGGTGATGTACATTCGACAAATGCAGATCCTTGTGCAAGCACAAATCTGCACTTGGCTCATCGTATACACAAAAAGACCAGAACCTGCCCCACTACCAGGGCATTCTGGTCTTTTTCTTTTCACTGCCGCACTTTTCCCTTAAGCACTGCACTCTATTCTTCAATCAGGAAGCTTTCCTGTTCGATTCCCTTTCCGGTTTCAAGAAGCTTTTCTTTTAACTCCTCTAAAAGTGGAACATTTACCTTTTCCAGCTTTTCCATCGTCTCTTTCGAGATTGTTTTCGCATATTCTTCGTATTTCTCGTAGGTCTCCACATCCATCTGCAATGGCTTTATTCCCGGGAAAATATGCTTCTGGATATATTCAAAAATCCGGATTCCACCGTAATCCATATCTCCGCTGTGGAATACTTCCACGTCTTTTCCTTCGATCACTCTCTGCAGCTTCTTCAGAAATTCTCTTTCAAGTGGTGAAAAATATCCATGACTGTAGATATAAAGGATCTCCGGATCATATTCCATCGCAAGGTAATTCGTCTTATTCTCGATCGTCACGATTTTTTTCAGTGCCGGCTGCTCTACCTCAACCATTGCATGCTTGACTGTCTGGCTGTTCAGCACAACTCCATATGTAAAATCGGAAAGATCCACTCTTTTTGCTTCTGATCCTTTCCAGATCTTCAGTTTAAGCGGTCCTTTAACTGCCAGTTCCTGGGAATTTTCTTCGATCAGCAGCTGCTCCAGAACCGTCTGGATATCCATATCTGCCGTAATCTCCGGGCAATATCTCCTTGCAGCCGTCACCACATTTCGTTCCATCTCCCGCTCGAAGATCTTGCTGTCCTTCAGATAGCGTTTACTGAAAATCCGCTTCATCATCGGTTCTTCCAGAGAGTCCAGTCCCCGGTAACAGTCCAGATATTTTTCCAGCTTCTCTATATTTTTCGGCAGATCACCTTCTGCGATCCGCTCTTTCAGCTTTTCCAGATAATTCTCGATCCATTCTTTCTGAAAGCCTTCCGAAAGCTCCTGGTCAATCATACGTATATAATAATTTACCTTCGCCTGCTTCGGCCAGTATTCTTCTCCACTTTCGCTGTCTGCAAGACGGTAAAAATCCGGAAGATGCTCTACCTGATATGCCACAAGCTCTACATCGCTGTCTGGGACAACCCATTTTTTCACAGTCAGAAGTCCTGCTCTTTCCAGGCGCTGCACCTCTTCGATCAGCTCTTCTTTCCCACAGGCATCATAATCCTCCTGTGTGATCCGAAGAGTCCTCCCTCCAGTCGCTCCTTCCCGCCAGTCTCGGCTGCTGTTCTCACATCTTTCTATAATCCTGTCTACCAGATACATTTTCTATCACCCCTGTTCTTCCTCATCCGCAAGCTGTGCGAACTCGGTTTTTTCAAATTCCTGAATTGATATATGCCGTTTATTCGGGTTGGCATATACAAAGGTTTTATCAACATTTTCCAGATAATTCTGGATCTTATCATTTGTGGCACTGATGATCGCCTGGAAACCAAGTCCACGGATCAGCGCAATACAGCTTGCCACCTTCTCGGCATCCATTTTGGAAAATGCCTCATCCAGAACGACCAGTCTGAGTGTCGGATTCCTGTGGATTTTCGGGGAAAGATTGATCCTGTAAATCTGTGCAAAGCTTGCAAGAAGTGCAACATAAAGAGGATTTTGTCCTTCTCCCCCGGAATTCTTACGGAGCATCTTGCCAAGACCGATTTTCATGTCTTCCTCACCCTGGACGATCTGCTGCATATCAAACGAAAGATAAGTACGGTAATCCGCGTACTTGTCCATATTTTTCTTTGCCTCTTCCAGTTCCTCATGGGTAGCATTTTCCGGTGGGATAAATATGCCGATCAGTTCATTCATCATATCACCGTAGTTTTCTTCATGCTCCATCGTGAACAGATTCATCTGGTTCTCAATAGAACCTGAAAGCTGTGCCGGATTGATCTGCAGGGTATCATCCATAAACATCTTATAGTACTTTCCGTCTGCACCCTTATTCTTCGTGATTACAAACTGGTACTTATCTTTTCCGAAATCCAGCCGGCTGATGATCCGGTTCAGCTCATCTCTTCTCTGGTAGGCCTCGCGGATCGCACTGCGGATCTTGAAAACAAAGTCATCCTTGAAGTGCTCGACCGCTGCCTTTGCCTGTTCATTCGCTGCCTGCCGGTAAGTTTCCAGATTATCACACAACAGGCTTTCCAGAAGCTCCTGATAAACCTTATTATCTTCTTCTACCACTGAAAAATTACGCTGCGTATATTTTTTGGTATAAGCACTGCGGGCTGCCACCAACTCCTGATAGATCTCTTCTTTTTTCTTTCCAAGCTGCTGCAGCTGCCTTGCACTTGCCTCTTTTAAATAAATATAGTTTCTGCTTTTCTGTGCTTCCAGATACTCTTCAAACTGCTTTTCAAACCTTTCGTTTTCCTGAAATTCTTTCTGGATTCCAGAAAGTGCAAATTCCGACTCTGTAATACTGTTTCTGAATTTTTCGATTTCTTCCCCGTTTTTCCAGATTTCTTTCTCTGTCTTCGTGATCTCTTTCTGCTTTGCATCCCGTCTTTCCTGCACTTCTTTCATCTGTGCTTCCAGAGTATCGACTGATTCTGCACGCAGTTTCTGCAGCTTTTCAAGTAAATCTTTCTTACGGGTTTCTTTTCCCTTTATCGCCTTTGCATCCAGGATCTGGCTGATATAATCCTCTGTCGGAAGTGGCATTGCTTCCAGTTCCAGAAGTTTCTTTGCCTCTTCCACAAGTGCCGCAAGTGGAAGCCTCTTCTCCTGAAGCTCATCACAGTGCTTCTGAAGCTGCCGGATCCTCTGACGGAGACTAATCTCTCCGATATAAGCACGTCTCGTATAATTTTCCGGATTAATATGCTGCAGACGATAGCTGTGATACAGCATACAGTCCGGTGTCACACCAATCCTGCACTCCCTGAGTTCCTCAATGTTCTCACATTTCATGACATTACCAAGAAAGAAATTGATGTAAGACTGCACGTATTTTTCTTTTGCTTTTACTTCTTCTGCAAGAGCGCCCTGCCGGACAATGTGCTCTTCTTCCATAACCTTTTCCGTATCCAGAATTGCAGCACGGAAGAATTTCTTCTTATCCATCTCCTGATAAATATCCATTGCCGCTTTTGCGTATTTCGGCTCTACGATCAGCAGAAGTTTATTATTTCCCATATAGCCTTCCACTGCATTGTGCCATCTTTCATCCCTGATTTCCAGAAGATCTGCGAGGATCTGCACGGAAACAAATTTTCCACAATTCTCCTGCAACCGGTTCTGTAGTTCCAGCCTTGCTTCTTCCAGCTCTTTTGGATATGCTTTTCTTCCCTGTTTCAGCTCTTTTAGCTCTTCTTTGGCTTCCCGTTCTTCTTTCTTGATCTGACGAAGTGTACTGTCCGTATCCCGACGTTCTTCTTCGATCTCCGCACGCATCTGTGCGATATTTTCTTTCAGCCTTGTAAGTTCACCCTCCGAAATCGTACCGGCTTCAAATTTATCAATATCCCAGATTGTCTGGTTGGACGTAATCTCCTGTTCCTTCCATGCTGCAAGTCTCTGTGCTGTCTTTGTGAGACTCGCCCTGCTTTTTCCCAGATGTTCCAGAGTCTCGTTAAGTCCTGCAAGTTCTGCTTCCAGTGCTTTATAACCACTGTTATTCAGACGAAGTAACAGCTCCTCATGCTCCTTTTGCAGTTCTCCACTCTGGCGCATCAGCTCGGCTTTCGTACGCTCCTGTACCTTGATACCTTCTTCTCTGGTTTTAATCTTATCATGGAGTCCCTGGATGTCCGCCTGCAGCCGGAGCATTTCCAGACGGGTAAGACGGTAGTCACATTCCCTGCTTTTTTCTCGCTTATCATCAAAATCCTGATAGATTCCATCGATCTTCTTCAGTTCCTCAATCTCTTCCATCGTTGACTCAATCTTGCTGCGCATTCTGCCATACTGCATGATACTTTCTTTCAGATCCTCAATCTGGATATCCTGTTCCATACAGATATATTCTTTTACAAATTCTTCCAGCTTGATATTCATCCGAAACGGGATTGCCCGCTTAAAAAGACGTGGGAACTTTTCTTTATCCAATCCGCCCAGATACACATCATAAAGCTGACGGCGAAAACGCTCATTGCTCGGTCCACAGTAGAATGCCTCTTCACCAAAGGTACGCTGCAGATATTCTCTTATTTCCACAGTAGAAAGACATCTCTTTTCTCCCCGGTAAGCATTCGCAAGCAGACCGCTTCTGTGCCAGAAAAACAGGCGGTTGATCTCATTTGTTGCTGTCTCCACGTCAAATACAACGCCCACGCACTGTTTCTCATGGGTTCTCGTCTGTTCCAGCTCGATCACGATCGTACTGGAAAAATTCTTATTTCGCAGATACTGGGACTCATTATTTTCACTGATGTTTACCATTCCGCGCAAATACTCGATCAAGGTACGGTCGGAATCATCTGCTGCCGCTTTATTAAAAAATCCACGTCCGTCCGTGTTAGCATAGAGCACAATCTGAATTGCATCGATAACCGTTGATTTTCCACTTCCGGAATGCCCGGTGAAAAAATTGATTCCTTCACTCAAAGTCAGTATTTTTCTGTCTATATAATGCCAGTTGTTCAGGCAGATTTTTGAAATCGCCCAGAACGGCTGCCTGTTATCCAATGTCTCCAAGAGTCTCCTCCTCTTCTTCCCGGCTGCTTCCAAATGATTCCAGAACTTCTCTCACCGCATCTCCCTGCAATACTGCATGGATACACGGATAGATCAGAAGTCTTGTACTTTCATTTAACTCTTCCAGTACATCCAATGGCTCGATCAGCTGGTATTTTTTCAGCATGGCAATAGTTCTTTTCATCTCGGTTGGTGACGGGATACTGCGAAGCACGCGAAAATCTCCTGCTTTTCCGTTGAGTGCCCCCAAGGTTGTCACAATCTGGCTGCTCGACGAAACCGATGCCATCTGCTCATCATAGATCAGTTTCAGCAATAATATGTAAATAGTCGCAAGACGCGGAAGCTTTTCTCCCCAGACCATCTCATCCTGAATATAGATCAGACCCAGATGTACATTCTCGCATAATGTAATGCCGGCAATCTGGAAATACATTTTCAGAAAATCAATGTGCTTTTCGCAGATACGGTACTCTCTCTGATACTGGAGTCTGCCCGCACGCTTGTCAAACTTCCTCTCCAGAAGAAATGTCTGTCTATAGAGAAGCCTGATCACATCTGTCAGATCTTCCTGTTCTTCCTGCGTAAGCTGCTCAAAATATTCTATCATTCATTCTCTCCAATTTTGTCTTCTTTTTCTATAAATGTCTTCTTACAAACTTCAGTGCAGGATAACGGTATCCGTTCTTTTCAATCGTCTCCGCATCCTCTTCCAGCGTTTTATATTTGCTGTTCTTACGAGTACTTAAGTCATATGCCAGAATCAGCTTTTCAAAATCCTCCTCTGATGTAAGGGAAAGTTTTTCTGTATCCAGCACATCTTTCTCTATATGCTCTTCGATAAATTCTTCAATCTGCTTTTTGCTGAATCTGCGCTTGATCCGGTTCAATCTGAGCACATCTTCCCTGTCCAGATCATCCACTTCTTCTTCCGGTGCCATCTGACTTACAAAATCCTTCCGGTTTTTTCTTCGCTTATAAAGAGATTTTTCTGACAGGATTTCGACCAAAGACAGATTCATCTTCTCCCCCGTCTTTTGAATGACCTCTTCATAGTCATCCTCTGACATCCGGTTCAGGAGCTGAATAACCAGTCCCTTCGTGTCGCTCTCTCCGCTCAGAAGATAATTCAGTCTTGTCACCGTCGCACGCACATATTTGCTGTGCTCCTTATCCATATTGGAAATGCGGTGCTCGATATCATCAAAGCCTCTCTCGATCATATCCAGAAGTTCCAGCACATCTTCTCCCGTATCTCCGGTTGCACGGGCGCGCTCACGGATCTTCTCGATCCATTCCTCATCATCCCGCATCTGACGCAGGCATTCTTTGATATCTGTCTTATAGATATAAAAATTATCCGAAGTCTTCAGGATATGGTATTTTTTCCGGACAATCTCTTCCACATATCCGTCCAGATGCTCTTTCAGAAGATCCCCGTAAAACTGCTGTTCCAGAAGCCTTGCAAAAAATTTATCCATGTTATGCAGCATATCCTGCAGTGCTTTGTTGAGCCGTCTGGTATTGATAAGTGCTGTCCGGAGCATATTCAGATTCACCCTCGGATCATTTTTAAACGAGAACAATGTCGCATAGACATTCTGGATATAGATCTCTGTCTCCTCCAGGTCCTCCGTAGAAAGCCGCTCAAAGGCATCCACAAATATTGCTGCATAATCCGGAATTACGATATTCGTCACCAATGTATTATAATCTTCAATTTTCTTCAGCCATCCTTTTCGGATCAGCCAGTTCAGAATCCTTGCCGACGGAGTCTCCAACATATCAAACTCAGTCTCATCTTCTTCTCGTTTAAGTTCGATCTGTTTCTTCATATACAGATCCCGAAGCACCTGAATACAGACTTCCCTGGTCAGGAAATAATTGCTGTACTGGTATTCTTCATTGATCGCCATCAAAGCCTCAATGTATGTCTCTCTGTTCACAGAACGGAACAGACTCCAGAAACCCTCCGGAATTTCAAAACGTAACTGCATGCTTTGCCTTTCTGTAAATTCATAAATTTTTCCATTATCTATAAGTATACCATATTCTACCCTTTAAATGGGAAAAACATTGTAAAAAGGCATTACGAAAAAGTGCTGCAAAACCGATCACTCTCATCGGCTTGCAGCACTTCTTCATAACGAGACCAAATATCTGGCAGAATATTTGATTATTATTTTAATTAAGCAAGTATGGGTTCCATATTTTTCAGTATGACTATTTGATAAATCCAACCTGTTTGCTGATTATCTCATACTGTTCGTCTTTTCTCTTATTGTAGATTACTTTTCTTTCTTCAAAGAGGTTGTTTCCTTCTGTATCGATGGATACGATCAGTGGTCCAAACTCTTTTACGCGACAGTTCCAGAGTGTTTCCGGCATTCCGAGATCTCTCCACTCAGCTCTTACGATCTCTTCAACCTCTGTTGCTGCTACTACGGCATTACCAGCCGGGAATACGCAGTGGATTGCTCCGAACTCTTTACATGCACGTTCGGTGTTTTCTTTCATTCCACCTTTTCCGATGATCACACGTACACCAGATTTCTGTACAAATTCATACTCGAATTTTTCCATACGCATACTGGTTGTCGGTCCTACGGAAACCATCTCGAATTTGTCATTTTCCAATGGACGGATGATCGGTCCTGCATGGAAAATTGCGTTGTTTCTTACATCTACAGGAAGTTCTCTTCCTTCTTCTACCAGACGGC
>OLRC01001460.1_pt1 | contig 15100 bp, 15 predicted proteins | sample 1672081 | NCBI WGS metagenome assembly OLRC01 (sample SAMEA3136643, study PRJEB25190) | human gut metagenome | biome: human gut; feature: human-associated habitat; material: faeces | place: Austria | collected 2013
AATCCGTACCGGAAATTCCGTATACCCCATGCCGACGCAGTCCAGCTTATGCGCATCACTTCCTCCGGTTCCCGGTTTTCCATATTTTTCAGCAAGATACTTCGCCCCTTCATTGGACTGTGGTGGCTCACATGCATTGAAAGTCTCTATAAAATCAAATTTTTCAATCAACTCCGGAGATTTCTGCCATCTTTTCGTATTCGTAAAACTCAGATACTTTTCCCCACACGGATGTGCCGGTCCACAGATTCCTCCATTGTGATGCACAAAATCAATCAGCAGCGAAAGCGGAAGCCCTCTCAGCTCCAGAAGGCGCATCTTTACTCCCTGTGGCATAATGATCAGAATGTGTCCCGCATCCAGTGTATCATACTCTATTCCTTTCAATACGACAAAATCTTTGTATTTTCTCCCTTTGATCGTATTCTTCCAGTGCCGATATCCATTATAGGTGTCATGATCTGTAACCAGCATTCCGCCAATGCCTTTAGACTGCAGCTTTTTAATAAATTCTTCAATCGGCACTTTGCTGTCAATTGATCCTTCTCTTACATGACAATGCATATCTATCTTCATATTTTCATCTCCAGATCTTATATCGTTGATACTATTTTTATTATACCTCTTTTTTTATAACGCTGCAAGAAATACCGGTTTCTTCCAGCCATTCCTGATCAAATGCAAAAGAGGATGTATCACATTCTGATACATCCTCTCATCCATCTTATCTATTCTTCATCCTCGTCGTCATCATCATCCAGATCGATCAGCATGGTTCTTGCCATCTCTATTTCTTCTTCTTTTGATGTTTCTTTCTTGATCGCATTTGCTCTTCGAACCTGCTTCTTGTTGATCTCACTTGACTTCATGATAAACTGGATCACGATTCCGATAAATGTAATCACAATCGAAATGATCCACATGAAAATCACATTTTTCAGACCTGCCAGATCATAGATCATCATTCCTGCTCCAAAACCGCCTGCTAATGCCGTCGCAATAATCACAAACGGTTCAAACCAGATCATCGCAAGGATTGCGAAAATCAGTCCGACTGCTCCGCAGACTGCCAGCATGATCCAGTTTCCCGCATTTGTAATCGCAAGTACTGTGCCAGCCATTCCCAGAAAGCATACCCAGAAAGCTCCGAATTTCTTAAATACACTGTTCAGTATTGCAAAAACCAAACCCGCAACACCGGCTGCGATCAGTACCGGAACAACTTCCAGTCCCATAAGATATGTCACGGCAAATCCAAGCAATGCCCCTGCAACAAATCCAATCACTGCATTCCAGACACGGATCAGCTTCAAACCTAAAATTCCAATGAAAACTGATATAACAATTGATACCGCCGAAACAATCACGGCTTCTTTTCCTGCTATAAATACCGCACTGTTTCCCATGATATCCTTCAATACTATACCTATTGATTCCATCCTAATCTCTCCTCCTGTCGTACTTTCCTGTTGTTAAGTCAGACGCTTATTTTGATGAAGAGTCTGAAGATGTATCTGTATCTTCGGTCGTGCTCTTAACCGTTACGCCCTGATCAGCAAAACTGATCGTATTCCATACTTTTTTATGTACTTTAATATCCGTTTTCTTTTTCCATTTCTTACAAATTGACTGATACTGGTCACTCTTTCTCTGTGATACAATGGACTCTTTCTTGGTATCCGTTGCATCACGGTCAAGAAGGCTGACTACTTTTGCAACATAATAGCCATTGTCTGCTTCGATCACGTCTGTTACTTCGCCTTCTTTTAACTTATCAGCAGCTTTGATCAGATCTTCGTTTGGCGATGTCGTATCCGAGTCAAATGTCAGATCGGTGGCTGATGCACCTACTGCTGTTGCAAATACAGAAAAATCTTCTGCCGAAGCCGCATCTTTCTGGAAATCTTCTGCTTTCTTTTTCACTTCTGCTTTTTCGTCATCTGACATATCTGTCGAATTTCCATCACTGCCCTTTGTCTTTGTAGAGAACAGCACATACTGCATTTTCTTCTGTGCTGCTTCCTCATCGGATACATTCGTATCTACATCCGCAGTCATGGCAGTTTCCATCTTCTTCTGAAGTGTCAGAAGTTCCAGTACTTTCTTTACCGTCTTTTCATCGCCCGATACTGCATCTTTTGCAGCACTGTCATTGCTGTCAGTAAATTTCTTCGCAGCATCCTCGATGCTTTTTTCCTCATCATCACTTAGCGAAACTTTATAATCATCCTTGTGCTCATCCAGAATATACATTTCTTCCAGAGAATCCATGATTGAATCCTTATAATTCTCTTCGTAAGTCTTTCCGTCTGTAACTTCTTTTCCCCAAAAATCATCTCCCAGATAACTGCTATATGTTGTTTCAAACTGCGCCTGCTGATATCTTGCAAAAAAGTTCGCCACATCTGCAGTCACTTTCTCATCTCCGACTTCTACCACTGTATCCTGTCCGTTAAACTTGCTTCCACATCCGTTTAAAGATGCAATGCAGGCAACTGCCAGTATACAGGCAACCACTCTTTTTTTCATTTATAAAATTTCCTCCTTGATCTTCGCTCCATTGTACACACTTCTTCACTATGCACTCGTATAGTATATCTTTTTTTTACCTTACTGGCAATCTTTTTCATAAAAAATACACATTATTCTTCGACAAGTCCCTGTATATCTTCGACAATTTTTCCTGCATTTTCAAGAATCTGCTCTGCTTTTTCTTTTTTATTTTTCCGAAGTTTACAATAAATAAAATATGGATTTTCTGCATCTGTCTTAAATGTCAGTTCTCCCTTATATTTTGCCAGCAGTTCCGGAATCTTTGCTACATTTACCCTTGCCTTCTCATACATGGTAAATTTGTATTCATCGCCTTTTTGCTCTACCGAAATTACATAAGCCGCATGTGCTTTCGCCTTCAGCTGCGCGATCATCAGAAGCTGCTGCACCTTGCGTGGCGGATCGCCGAAACGGTCAATCAGTTCTTCTAGCATATCTTCCTGTTCTTCTTCTGTCTCAATTGCTGCGATCCGTTTATAGATATCCAGTTTCTGATACTCATTCGGAATATAAGATGCCGGAATATAAGCATCAATATTCAGATCCACGGTTGTCGCATAGGTTTCTTCCGGGATTTCTCCCTTCAGGTGACGGACTGCCTCACTTAACATCTTACAGTAAAGATCGTATCCCACTGCATCCATATGTCCATGCTGTTCCTCCCCAAGCAGGTTTCCTGCCCCACGGATTTCCAGATCCCGCATGGCGATTTTTACACCAGAGCCAAGATCTGTAAACTCACGAATTGCCGAAAGACGTTTTTCTGCAACCTCCCGGAGCATTTTGTCTCTTCTGTACAAAAGAAATGCATATGCCATACGGTTCGATCTTCCAACTCTTCCACGTAGCTGATAAAGCTGGGAGAGCCCCATCCGATCTGCATCATGGATGATCATGGTATTGGCATTGGAAATGTCAAGACCGGTCTCGATGATCGTCGTCGATACCAGAACATCAATTTCTCCATTGATGAAATCGTACATAATATCTTCTAACTTGTGTTCCCGCATCTGCCCGTGTGCATATGCCACATTTGCATCCGGCACAAGTTTCTGGATCTTCGCTGCCATTTCAGCTATATCCTGGACACGGTTATAGACATAGTACACCTGTCCCTGGCGGGAAATTTCTCTTTCGATTGCCTCCCGGACCATCTCATCATTCTCCTCCATCACATAGGTCTGGATCGGCATCCGGTCAACTGGTGCTTCTTCCAGCACACTCATGTCACGGATTCCGATCAGACTCATATGAAGCGTTCGGGGAATCGGTGTTGCCGTAAGTGTCAGAACATCAATATTTTCCTTCAGCTTTTTGATCTTTTCTTTATGCTGTACTCCAAAACGCTGTTCCTCATCAATGATCAGAAGTCCCAGATCTTTAAATGCCACATCCTTACTCAATACCCGGTGGGTTCCGATGATGATATCAACCTGTCCCTTTTTCAAATCTTCGATCGTTTTTTTCTGTTGTGCAGGTGTGCGGAAACGGCATAACAGATCCACCCTTACCGGAAATTCTTTCATCCGTTGCACAAAAGTGTTGTAATGCTGCTGTGCAAGAATCGTAGTAGGGACCAGATAGACAACCTGCTTGTTCTCCTGCACTGCCTTGAATGCTGCCCGGATTGCAATCTCTGTCTTTCCAAATCCCACATCCCCACAGATCAGACGGTCCATGATCTTTGGGCTTTCCATATCCCGTTTTGTTGCCTCGATTGCAAGCTGTTGATCCTCCGTTTCCTCAAACGGAAACATTTCTTCAAATTCTTTCTGCCAGACCGTGTCCTTTTCATAGACAAATCCTTCTTTGGACTGCCGTACTGCATAGAGTTCCACCAGATCTTTGGCAATCTGCCAGACTGCTGTCTTTACCTTGCTCTTCGTGCGATGCCATTCCTGTCCTCCAAGTTTGTTAAGTTTCGGCTTTTTAGCATCTGCACTGGCATACTTCTGGATCTGGTCAAGCTGTGTCGCAAGAATATAAAGATTTCCACCATCAGCATACGAAATCTTCATATAATCCTTTGTCACCTTATCAACTTCTATCTTTTCAATTCCCCGGTAGATTCCAAGTCCATGATTCTCATGCACTACATAGTCTCCCGGTTTCAGATCCGAAAAGCTGCTTATTTTCTGTCCATCATAACTTTTTCGTTTCTTTTTCTTCTTTGTCTTTCCAAAAATATCTGACTCAGATATGACAATAAATTTAATCATCGGGTACTCGTATCCGACTTCTATATGCCCGTAGCATACCATGATCTCCCCTGGATTCACTTCTCGTTCCTGATCCTCACTGTAAAAACTGCTCAGATCATAATCACGTAGATCCTCTGCCAGACGTTTTGCCCTTGTTCTGGACCCAGAAATCAGAACCGCCCGGTATCCGTTCCTTTTCAGTCTTTTGAGATCCTGTGTCAGCATCTCAAAGCTGCTGTTATACGGGTTAACGCTTTTTGCCTGGATCCCAAACCGCTTTTTCACAAAAAATGGCTTACATTTCATTTCCAGAGCACACATCCCGATCATACAGAATTTGTTCAGAAATTTTATAATTTCATCAGTCGTAAAAAATTCCGGAGCTTCTTCCATTTCCCCGGTCCTTTCCATTTCTTCTGCACGGTTCTCTCTCGCTTTTTCCACTTCATTTTCTGCCAGACGCCCTTTTTCCAGAAGCCTTGCTGGTTCATCCAAGAACACCAGTGTGTCCTTCGGATCAAAGTAGTTGATAAAAGAAACTTTCCGGTCACTTCCCAGTCTGTCATCTGCCGGATAAATAACGATCTGTTCCAGATTCTCTACAGATCTCTGGCTGTCCACGTCAAAAGTCCGTATTGAATCCACTTCATCTCCCCAGAATTCAATACGGATCGGCAATTCCTCGGTAAGTGGGTAAATATCAATGATTCCACCACGAACTGCAAACTGCCCCGGACCATCCACCTGGGCTTCCCTGTCATATCCAAGTTTTATGATCTTCTCCTTCAGCGATTCAAATTCCAGCGCCTCCCCATTGGAAATGGTCAGAATGTCTCCTTTTATTTCTGCTTCCGATGGCAGTTCATCCATGAATCCGTCAATCGTTGTAATGACCGTAACCTGGCTTTTTGCCTCCATCATCATCTGCAAGGTTTCCATCCGCTGTTTGACCAGCTGTTTTCCGTGGATATCTGCCTGATAAAAAAGGAGATCCTTTGCCGGATAATAGCTGGTATTTTCATTTAAAAAACGATATTCTTCGTATAATTTTTTTGCTTTATCTTCACTGGAAAGAACGATCAATGTATGCCCATAATCTTTTCCAAGCGCATACATCAAATGCGTTTTCTGTGATGTCACACACCCGGAAAGAAGCAGCATGCCCGGTTCCCGTCCACGCTCTTCACAGATTTCTTCAATCTCTGCCAGTTCAGATAAAGGAGCCGTAAGTGCATGCATCGCTTTTTGCCTCCTCTTATTCTTTCTTTTTCTGGTTATATTCGTTCATTGCCTGATCGATTGCTCCCTGCATGATCAGAGCAGAAGCTTCACAGGCAAGATCATATCCTTCTTCCATAAGTACACGGTCCTCTTTGGAAAATTTTCCAAGAACATAATCAGCAAGATCATATCCTTTCGGTTTTTCTCCCACACCTACCTTGATCCGTGGAAATACACTACTTCCTAAATTGGCAATGATATTTTTGATTCCGTTATGTCCACCGGCACTTCCTTTTCTGCGGATCCTGAGTTGTCCGACTTCCAGACTGATATCATCATAAATTACAAGAAGTTCTTCTTCCGGATCGATCTTGTAATATTCCACCAGACTACGGATACTCTCTCCACTCAGGTTCATATAAGTCTGCGGCTTCGCAAGAAGCACTTTCTGTCCCTCGATCACTCCTTTTCCGATGAGGGCACGGTGTTTTTTAGTATCGACTGCTATCTGGTATTTCTCCGCCAGGCGGTCCACCACATCAAATCCAACATTATGTCTTGTCCCCTGATACTTTTCATCCGGGTTTCCAAGTCCTGCAATTATAAACATTCTATTCACCTCTGCTTTTTCTCTTTCCTGATTCTACTAAATCCTTTCTCTTTTGTCACGCATTTCTCATGCATAAACTATTTTTTCTTTTCATATAGTTTATTAAGCGGCATAACCTGCCGAAATTCCATACTGCCTAAGGAGGTTCTTTATGAATTCCAAAACAAAAATCATCGTACTTCACATGAAAGAAATTATCTATACTGTTATTTTTGCCACTTTAGGTATTCTCATCCTCTGCCTTTTATTCTTTATGTTCTCCGGAAACCGGCATTCCTCTGTATCCGACAAAAAATATACTCCCGGCGTTTATACCTCTTCTTTTACACTCGGAAATGAAGATCTGGAACTGGAAGTTTCTGTCTCTGACACCTCTATCAATTCCATCCGCATTTCCAATCTAAGTGAGACGGTAACTGCCATGTATCCTCTTCTTCAGCCATCTCTTGAGAATCTGGCTGACCAGATCTGTAAATCCCAGTCCCTTGATCATCTTACGCTTTCATGTGACAGTCCCTATACTTCTCAGCTTCTTCTCAACACCATCCGTGATGCGCTCAAAAAAGCTGCGGCAACCAACTGATGCCGCAGCTCTTTTCCTTTTATTAACCTTCCACGATCAGATACTGTCCGTTCGGAAGTGCGAATACTTCTGAAGCCTCTTCCAGCTCTTCATCACTCATACCACTGATGTCCGCTCCGCTTTCATCCAGATAATCTCTCACATCCTTGATAGAATCTACAACAACCGCCATACAGTCTTCCAAAAACGCTTCTGCCTCTTCCAGTGTCTCTGCAACCGGCTCATCAAAAAGCTGTGACTGCATATTCAGGAATGTCTGCAGACATTCTTCATCATACTCATACATACAGGCAACCCTCCCTTATCTTTCTCACAGAAAAATTTTCTCATCTGAACTATAAATAGTTAAGCAATTCTTCAGCATGTGCAATTGTTGCATCTGCTCCTGTCTCCACAAGAAGTTCTTTGGTCCGGAATCCCCATTCTGCTCCGACTGTAAACATACCGGCAGCTTTCCCTGTCTTCATATCTACATCCGAGTCTCCTATGTATATTCCTTCTTCCGGCGATACCCCTAATTTATCAAGTATCCACAGAAGTCCTTCCGGATCCGGTTTCTTCGGAAATTCACCCGACTGCCCCTGAATATGGTCAAAATATCCTTTTCCAAATGTACTTTCCACTACATCGATCGCCTGCAAATGTGGTTTGTTGGAAAATACTGCAATCTTTATTCCCTTCTTCTTCAGTGAATCTAACATCTGAACAACGCCATCATAAGGACGTACATGGTACATACAATTTTCTCCAAAGATTCTGCTGTACACTTCCATACCTTCTTCAATCCTCTTAAGCTCTGTGTCTCCGGACGCACGAAGTGCACGTTCCATAAGGCATCTGGCTCCATCCCCAACGAAGCTTCGACACTGATCTTTGGTAATCGTCTCAAGTCCCATTTCTTCTAACGTCTTATTCGTTGAATAAGTCAGCGAATCCAGCGTATTTGTCAAAGTTCCATCCAAGTCAAAAATACACGCTTTATACATTGCTGTTCTCCTGTTCTTCTGTTCTATGATTATAATAGTATGAACCTTGACAAATTTCAACTGGAAATCTCTATTTTTCTATTCACTTCGCAGATATTGTCGCATAGCCCTGAGTGCATTCTTTTCCAGGCGGCTTACCTGTGCCTGTGAGATTCCGATTTCTTCTGCTACCTCCATCTGCGTTTTTCCTTCAAAAAAACGAAGTCTGATAATATACTTCTCCCTTTTTCCGAGTCGGTCCATTGCCGCCTGAAGAGACAGTTTCTCCACCCATCTGTCTTCTTTGTTCCTTTTGTCACTGATCTGGTCCATCACATACATAGCATCTCCATTGTCATTATATACCGGCTCATTTAAGCTGACCGGCATCTGGATCGCATCCAGCGCATAGACGATCTCTTCCTTTGCGATCCCGATTTCCTCTGCAATTTCCTGAACAGTAGGTTCTTTCTGGTTTACTTTGACATAATTTTCTTTCGCGTAAATGGCTTTATATGCCGTATCACGAAGTGACCTGCTAACACGGATCGAATTATTGTCCCGGATGAACCGCCGGATTTCTCCAATGATCATCGGTACCGCATAAGTTGAAAATTTTACTTCCAGCTCCGGATTGAAATTATTGATTGCCTTAATCAGTCCGATGCACCCGATCTGAAACAGATCATCTGGATTTTCACTGCTTCCCGAAAAGCGTTTGATCACACTGAGTACCAGACGCAGATTTCCTTTGATATACTGTTCTTTTGCCTCCTCATCCCCCGCTTTGATCTTCTCAAAAAGCACCTCTTTTTCCCCGTCGCTAAGCAGGGGAAGCTTTGCTGTATTTACACCACAGATTTCTACTTTATTAAGTACCATCTCAATAAACCTCCAAATCTTTACTGGTATAAATTTTTCTCAAAACTGTTTTTATTTATTCGATTCCCACTAAAATATTAAAAATATCGCTCCTTGACTTTTCCCATACTCTTCTGAAAGAATATACATCTTAGTAATATTGTCTGATTTTCTATCATTTTTCTTTGAATTATAGTATAATATACTAAAATAATTTTTACGCAAAGGGGTTGAGTATATGAAACTTACTTTTATCGGTGCCGCCCATGAAGTAACTGGAAGCTGCCATTATCTTGAAGCATGTGGAAAACATATTCTAATAGACTGTGGACTGGAACAGGGACCTGATCTGTATGAGAATCAGGAAATCCCGATCAATCCTTCCATGATCGACTATATCCTCTTAACGCATGCACACATTGACCATTCCGGCAAGATTCCTCTGCTTGTAAAAAATGGTTTTAAAGGAGAAATCATCTGTACATTCGCCACCTCTGATCTGTGCAGCATTATGCTCCGTGACAGTGCACATATCCAGGAATCCGAAGCAGAATGGCGAAACCGGAAGGCACTTCGTTCCGGTGCTCCGCTTTACGAACCACTTTATACTGTACAGGACGCCATGAATGCAGTTGCACTTCTTGCGCCGATCGATTATAACCAGACGATCCAGCTCTGTGAAGGAATCGAACTCCGCTTCACAGATGTCGGTCATCTGCTTGGTTCTTCCTGCATTGAAGTCTGGATCACAGAAGACGGTGTAAGCAAAAAAATCGTATTTTCCGGAGATGTCGGAAATATTGACCAGCCGATCATCAAAGATCCGCAGCATGTGGATGCAGCCGATTATCTTGTCATCGAATCCACCTACGGAAACCGGGTCCATTCTACTGTAAAACCGGATTATATTAAGGAGCTTACCAGAGTCCTGCGCGAAACCTTTGCCAAAGGTGGAAATGTAGTCATTCCATCTTTCGCAGTAGGAAGAACCCAGGAGCTTTTATACTTTATCCGTGAGATCAAAGAAAATAATCTTTTGCCGGAATATCAGAATTTTGAAGTTTATGTAGACAGTCCTCTGGCGATCGAAGCAACCAACGTTTTCCAGAAAAATGTACAGTCCTGCTTTGATGAGGATGCAATGGCTCTGATAAGTAAAGGAATCAACCCTCTTCTTTTCCAGGGACTGAAAACCACGATCACCAGTGAAGAATCTAAAATGATCAACTTCAATGACAAACCAAAAGTAATCATCTCTGCTTCCGGAATGTGTGAAGCCGGCCGTATCCGCCATCATCTGAAACACAACCTCTGGAGAAAAGAATGCACGATCCTCTTCGTAGGCTATCAGGCAGTTGGCACTCTTGGCCGCAAGCTTGTCGAAAGCAAACCGGAATCAGTCCGGCTCTTTGGCGAAAATGTAGAGGTTAATGCCCGTATTGAAGTCCTTGCAGGGATCAGCGGACATGCCGATATGAATGGTCTTCTGAACTGGATTGATGGATTCAAAGAAAAACCATCCCACATCTTTGTTGTACATGGAGAGGATACGGTTACAGATTCTTTCGCTGCTACCATCACAGACCGTTTCGGCATTCCGGCATTTGCACCATACTCCGGAGGCTGTGTTGATCTCGCAACCGATACCATCCTTTCTGAAGGTATCAGGCTTCCGAAAAAAGCAGTTGAAAAGCCGGCCAAAGCACGTGCTCTTACTGCATTCAACCGCGTGGTTGCGGCAGCCAAACACCTCATGGATGTTGTGCTTAAAAATGAAGGTCTTGCAAACAAAGATCTTGCAAAATTCGAGTCACAGATCCAGAATCTTGCTGACAAATGGGATCGTGACGACAGATAAATACCGATCTTATCTTTCCAGAGACCGGCTTCCGACATGGAACGCCGGTCTTTTCCTGTCTTTTTCGACAATTCTTTAAAAAAATCCAGCATTTCAGCATGTCGAATAAAATTATTCTGTTTTTTCCATCTTCTGACAAAATCTGAAACACATCTTTTCTATAATAAAGCATGCTTAAGTACCAAATCTATTTAGCAGCTAAAGAGAAAGAAGGATAAGACTATGCAGTATGAAGTATATCTGGATGTATTGTTTCTGGAAAATATGATGATGGATTTTCTGATTCTTCTGGCAGTAAAAAAAGTATTTCCATGTTCTGCCACTTATGGAAGTCTTCTTGCCGGTTCCTTTACCGGTTCACTACTGACCTGTGCCATTTTATTTTTTCCATGCCCGGTATGGACCCGCTATATCCTGCTGTTTTTCCTGGTAAATTCCTATACTACAGGTCTTGCACCGGCTGTTCTGACTTATATGCTTGCTACGGAGCTGAAGCCCTGGAAGGGTAATGTAGAGTCACAGGAGATCGGACTTCCTGTAACAGAAAGTGGTCTGGTTCTTCCTTGCGGAGCTTCCGGACGGTGGAGCTCCTCCCGGTAGGATAGGGATGTTGTGGCATCCTTATTAGCTGGCACTTTTTTTGCTGTTGCGAACTGCTGTGAGTTGGGGTTTTTCCTTTCGAGGGGACACTTTGGCGTGGGCAGGTTTTTATCAGGTATTTCTTTGTATTTTCTGATTATTTATATTGAAACGCTTTTTTGATAGGTCTATAATATAGAAAAAAGGAGCGTGATCTTTATGAGTACGGAAACTACGAAGGATACTCTTCCTTTTACCTGCACGCCGGCTTATGACCGGGATGCCTGTAAGGGATGTGTCTGTTCTACCTGCTATGAACAGGAATTTTGTGACCGGTGCAGCTCCTGTGTAGAGCAGGGACATCGGAAAGAACGATGCAATGCTTATGAGGGAGCCTACAATTACTAACAAAAAAAGGATCTGAAAAAGGCAGAACTATTTGTAAAATCTCGCCTTTTACAGATCCTTTTTATTAGTTTCTTTATCTGTCAGATAGAATCCCTGTCCAAAATCCTTGTATGGTCTGCACATTGCCAGATTTATATTATCAATCACTATATTGCTCCCATAATATAATCTTACAATGTACCCCCGTTATTTTTGCACAGAATTCCCAGATCCTCTAATATTGTTTCAAAATCCAGTGTATGCTCAACATCATAATTTTCTTAATCCAATAATTTTCCTGCCTCATAAGAACATCTAATATAGTCTGGATTACTGTAATATACACTGGAATTATAATCAGATATCTCATCGCTGATAAAAGAACTATAAACCATTTTTATCGCTTCAACAATGTCCTGATATAAAGAAGCTACTTCTGATATCAATGTCTGATATACACGTCCTATTGCTGTTACAGTCGGTACTTCATATCTGCATTTTGAAATATTATCATAATTCCCATTCGGTATCCCATAATCTTCAATCCATTCATCAGCTACCTGTTCGAAGGAAAGACAATGATTAATGCCTGCAGCTTTCAGCTGATGTGCCAGAGCTTTATCAGACATTCGAACTACAACATCTTTACTTTTATTATGCGTTTTTCTGGAAACGTACTCAATCATTGTGCACACATAAAATAAATCATCTTTATTCCATTGTATCGTCATTGACAGATTCACTCCTTTCATATTCCAGACATTCCAAAGCACGAATACTATGAAAGCTTATCTGATGCGTAGGATGTTTGAACTTTGCATACTCCCAGAACACACTTCGACTGATATTATGATTCAAGAAATCATTTACAAAATTCCAGATTGTATCATCTGCCATTGGACCTTCTACAATATCAAATTCATGCACTTTTCCCATCCGGCATTCCGCTATAAAATCCAGCCATTCATCGCACATATTTTCAAATTTTTTTATGTTAAGTTTTTCATTTTCCACATAAGAGTATACATTAACAATTCCCTGACCATGTTTACGCCCTGCCCAGCGATAGGCCTGTTCATAACTTTTCGTGCAATAAAATCCCCATGAAAAATCTTTTGTATACTTGGTTTTTCTGATTTCCGGAAATTCAACAATCTGACCACTCCCATGATATAGTTCTACCTTACCATGCTCCATTTTGCACCCTCCATACTTTGCAGTTCATACATTATTATCCATCATTTGCTTTCATCTTAAGCCATATTTTTTTATTTCATTAAGCATTTTCAATAGTATTTTTTTCACCTTTTAAAATCATATCCTATAACACAGTATACCATAACCAGATAAACTACGTCACATATTTTTAACCGATCCAATTCCCAGTGAACAGGCCCACAAGCGGGCCGCCTTCCCGTCCCCCCCCCAACAAATCGGCACAACGCTTCACATCCAACACAGTAGAATCCATCATCCCGCCAATACATAATCACATTCCACAACGCCGAACAGCGGCGTGGCCAGGAGGGGAAGAGCGCGAGAAGGGGAGACGGCCTTCGCAACTATGAGTGCTTCCCCTTCTCGCAAATTACCGCCTTCCAAAAGGCCGAACCTTTATCCCCAAAATAAAAAATTATAAAAAAAAAGAGACCGTCAGACCAATAAAGTCCAACAGTCTCAAAAAAGAAAAAAACTCTTTTTATTCTTACACTTTTTTATTTATTCTTAACCTTCTCCAGCATCTCCTCAGCTCTCTCAATCTCACTCTTCTCATCCTTCGGAAGAACAATATTAAGAATAATCGCAAATACCGCTGCCGGAACAATACCGGAACCGCCGAAGATCAGCTGTACGGGCTGGGGCAGGCCGGAGATCACGGCACTGTTTGCCCCCAGGCCATAGCCGAGACCAAGTGCTACAGAGACGATTGTGATAGAGCGGGAATTCATGGGCTCCTTCGTGATCAGCTGGATTCCGCTGATGATGATGGAGGAGAACATCATGACGGCCGCACCGCCAAGAACACTCTGGGGCATGATGGAGATCAGGGCCGCCAGCTTCGGGAAGAGGCCGCAGAAAATCAGGAAGATTGCTCCGAAGCCCAGAGCCGTGCGGTTGACGATCTTTGTCATGGTGACAAGGCCAACGTTCTGGCTGAAGGAAGTGTTCGGGAGAACGCCGAACAGAGCAGCCAGGGAAGAACCGAAGCCGTCGCAGGCCACGCCGCCGGAGAGCTCTTTATCCGTAGCTTCTCTGCCCATACCGCCCTCCATAACGCCGGAGATATCGCCGACGGTCTCGACTGCTGTCACAACGAACATGATCAGGATCGGCAGGATTGCCCGGGCATCGAAGACCAGTTTTACCGGCATGAGTTTTGGAACGGCGAACCAGGAAGCGTCGGCTACTTTGGACCAGTTCAGCACCCAGGCTTTGGTAAATTCCACGCCCTCGGCGGTGATGTCGGTGGTGGGAAGGAAGATTCCCATGACTTCGGAAACGATATAACCGATGATGATGGCAAAAAGGATTGCGGAGGTGCTCCAGATTCCCTTGCAGAAATGCTTCAGGACGATGATCGTGACGAGAACGATAAGGCCAAGAATCAGGTTTTCCATGGAGCCGAGCTTCCGCCGCCGAAGGACTGGATACCAACGGAGATCAGGGAAAGACCGATGGAGAGTACAACCGTTCCGGTGACAATGGGCGGGAAAAATTTACGGAGAGGTTTCAGACAGAAGCCTAAGAAGCCTTCAAAAATACCGCCGATCAGGGAAGCCCCCATGATGGCGCCGTAGGTGAGGATGCCGCCGCCCATAACTTTGGCAACACTCTGAAAGACGCCGATGAAACCGGAGCTGGTACCCATGATGATGGGAACTTTACCGCCCACCGGACCAATGGCAAAAAGCTGTACCAGCGTGACGATACCCGCCACCAGCATTGCATTCTGCAGCAGCGACACCTGGACCGCCGCGAACTGCTCCGCGTCGCTCATCGCGGCGCACGCGCTGGTGATGATCAGGATGGGGGTCAGGTTGCCGACGAACATGGCAAGGACATGCTGCAGACCTAAAGGAATGGCCTGCCGGAGAGGGATCTTCCCATAAAATTCATAGGGAGAGCCAGTTTGAGATTGAGACTGTTTCATTTCTTTTTCTCCTTCCGTCTCTTTTTCTTATTTTTATGTATCTCTTTTTCGCGCTCATCCGAAATCGAAGCAACATCGCCCTCCGGGATGACCGTAAGCGGCATAATACCAAATTCTTTCTCAACATCCTC
>OLRC01001475.1_pt1 | contig 14969 bp, 17 predicted proteins | sample 1672081 | NCBI WGS metagenome assembly OLRC01 (sample SAMEA3136643, study PRJEB25190) | human gut metagenome | biome: human gut; feature: human-associated habitat; material: faeces | place: Austria | collected 2013
GGGTATCCTTGATGGAGATGCGCTTGCCGGTGCCGTTCCAGCCGGTGTTGACCAGATAGGCCTTCGCGCCGCTCTTTTCCATTTTCTTGACCAGCTCCTCGGCGTACTTCGTCGGATGCAGCTCGAGGAACGCCTGACCGAAGCAGGCGGAGAAGGTCGGGGTCGGCTCGGTGATGCCGCGCTCGGTGCCGGCCAGCTTGGCGGTGAAGCCGGAGAGGAAGTAATACTTGGTCTGCTCCGGGGTCAGCACGGAAACCGGCGGCAGCACGCCGAACGCATCCGCGGACAGGAAGATCACGTTCTTCGCAGCCGGGGCGGAAGAGACCGGGCGCACGATGTTCTGGATGTGGTTGATCGGGTAGGAAACGCGGGTGTTCTCGGTCACGGACTTATCGGCGAAGTCGATCTTGCCGTTCTCGTCGAGGGTCACGTTCTCGAGCAGCGCGTTGCGCTTGATGGCGTTGTAGATGTCCGGCTCGGATTCCTTATCGAGGTTGATGACCTTCGCGTAGCAGCCGCCCTCGAAGTTGAACACGCCGTTGTCGTCCCAGCCGTGCTCGTCGTCGCCGATGAGCAGGCGCTTCGGGTCGGTGGAGAGCGTGGTCTTGCCCGTGCCGGAGAGGCCGAAGAAGATGGCGGTGTTCTCGCCGTTCATGTCCGTGTTCGCGGAGCAGTGCATGGAAGCAATGCCCTTGAGCGGCAGGAAGTAGTTCATCATGGAGAACATGCCCTTCTTCATCTCGCCGCCGTACCAGGTGTTCGCAATCACCTGCTCGCGGGTGGTGAGGTTGAAGGCCACGGCGGTCTCGGAGTTGAGCCCCAGCTCCTTATAGTTCTCCACCTTCGCCTTGGAGGCGTTGTAGACGACGAAGTCCGGCTTGAAGTCCTTCAGCTCTTCCTCGGTCGGCTTGATGAACATATTGGTCACGAAGTGAGCCTGCCAGGCGACCTCCATGATGAAGCGGATGGCCATGCGGGTATCCTTGTTCGCGCCGCAGAAGGCGTCCACCACGAACAGGCGCTTGTTGGAGAGCTCCTTCTTGGCAATGTCCTTGAGCGCCGCCCACGCTTCCTGAGAGGCGGGATGATTGTCGTTCTTGTATTCGTCGGAGGTCCACCACACGGTGTCCTTGGACACGTCGTCCATGACGATGAACTTGTCTTTCGGGGAGCGGCCGGTGTAGATGCCGGTCATCACGTTGACCGCGCCCAGCTCGCTGACCTGTCCCTTTTCAAAGCCCTCCAGACCCGGCTTGGTCTCCTCCTCGAAGAGCATCTCGTAGGACGGATTGTAGACGATTTCCGTCGTTCCGGTAATCCCATACTGCGTAAGATCAATCTTAGCCATCTTGATACAACTCCCTTTTATAAGCTGTCGGCCATGACAGAAAGCCGCATTGAGAGCCTGCCCATACACAAGCCCTACTACCCACATGATAGCACCTACATCATACCGCAACGCCGAAAGAAAATCAATGGGTTTTCGCCGAAAATATCCCATGCATGACATTTTTTGCGCAAAGGTCAGTCGCCGCCCCGCAAACCGTACGGATTTTTTCGATTTCGATATTTTTTTGTCAAACGACTTTATCCGGTTCGCCCTCGCCGCCCCGCCCGGCGAGGAGATAATCCCCCGCGCCCATCGCGAAGATCGGCAGATACGGCATGTGGTAGCGCGGCGCGCCGACCGTCAGCACCGCAATGCCGCAGGCCAGCGCGAAAATGCCCCAAAACGGCAGCATCCGCACCCATGTGCCGCGCCGAAACGCCGAAACGATATCCAGCGCGAACAGCGCAAGCACCGCCATATAGATCAGCTGGGAGAAGATCACCACCGCGTCGCCGAAGGCAAAGCCGCGCTCGCCCCGCCCCAGCAGCACATCCCTGAGCGACAGCAGATACGGCAGGTTGTCCGTCTCCGTGCCGCCGCCCAGATACGGCGTGCCGCCATACGTATCCGTCGAGAGGAAATAGAACAGCTTGTGCGGAATCAACTGCACAAAGCGCGGAATGTGGCGCACGATCCAGTCAACGGCCTGACGCTTGTAAAACGCATCGCGCACCTGATAGGTCACACCCCGCTCGTCCTCGCTGATGTAGCCGATCTTGCCCTCGCCGAAAACCGTGTTGTCGTAGCTGCCGTCGGCGTCATCGTTGTTGCCCATCAGCATGTTCACGCCCATGGTCTGCGCCTGATAGACGAAGTGGCCGGAGAGGCTTTTCGTCGTCTGACCGATGGTCGCGATCACCGCGGCCGCGCCGAGCAGATACGCCGCGATGCAGCGCAGCCGCTTTTTGCGCAGGATAAGCAGCAGCAGCGTCATCGGCAGCAGAATCACCATCAGCGGGCGCACCCAGTTGCACAGCGCCATCAGCACGCCCGAAAGCGCGTGCCAGCCCGTGCCGTCCTCCATGGCGCAGGCCAGCGACGCGAACGCCAGCCCCATGAAGCAAAGCTCCGTCCGCGAGCTGGCCGCCTCGCCCCACAGCGCCGGGAGCAGGCACAGCAGCGTCACCGCCGCGCAGGCCGCCTCGCGCCCCTCGCACAGCCGCCGCATGATGCGATACACCGAAAACACGAGGAGCTGCGTAAACGCCATGTTGACCGCGTAAACCCAGACATAGGTTTCGCGAAGCCGCAGCAGCAGCGACAGCAGGTTCACATAGCCGTTGCCGAAGATATACAGCGCGAATTCGTCGCGCGGCGAAGGATAGAACGTGTGATTCTGCGCGCAGTAGAGCGCCAGCTCCCAGTAGGATTGCGCGTCCCCCGTGTGCGGCGCGCGGTACATCGCGCAGGCGACCGCCTGCATGACCACCAGCAGCAGATCGGCCGCTATCGCCGCCGCCAGCCAGCGGGAACGCCGCGCGTCCCGATTCCGTAAATCCGTCATATTCTCCCTTTCCATCTCACATGAGCAGCAGCATCATCGCCACATAGATGCAGGCCAGCACCACCAGCCGCCAGTCATGCAGGATGATCTCCACCGGGTCGCCGTCCGGACGGGTGTCGATATCGTAATGATAAAACAGCAGAATCAGGATCACCAGCGGCAAGCTCCACACCGCGCGCCCCTGCGCATAGCGCAGCTCCGTCTGTACGTCCACGCTCCAGAGCGCGTAAAACACGATCGTCAGTGTCAGGAACATGTTGGTGCTCTGTGTCAGAAACTCCGGCGTATAGAGCGAGAGCACGCGGCGCACGCTGTTCTGCCCCAGCGCGCGCAGCTCGTTGCGGCGCTTGCCGAAGGACATGTAATACGAGGCCACCATCACCGTCAGCAGCAGCCAGCTCGAAACCGGTATGCCCGTCAGAAACGAGCCGAACAGAATCCGCATCACAAAGCCCAGCGCGACGATGGAGACGTCCAGAATCGGCACGTGCTTCAGCCCGAAGACCGTGTAGCACACGTTCATCAGCAGATACGCCGCCAGCGTGGCCGCCGCCGCCCCGAACTGCGCGATCATCCCGCGCCCGGCCAGCAATATCCCCGCCGAGAGCGCCGCCAGCGCCAACGCCATCGTCAGCGCCGCCCTTTCGGAAATCCGCCCCGCCGCGACCGGGCGGTTCTTTTTGCGCGGATGCTGCCTGTCCTGCGGCGCGTCCCGACAGTCGTTGAGCGCGTAAATCGCGCTCGCGCTCAGCGAAAAGGCCGCAAAGCCAATCGCCGCCGCCGCCATCTTTTCGGGCGCTGAAAAAATGCCGCCGTGAAAAAAGAGCGGCAGAAAAATCAACAGATTTTTGCAGGCATGCCATGGACGCATCAGCGTCAGGCCGTCCCTGACGGTCGTTTTCATGCGTTTCACACACTTTCCATTTGAGTTTATACTAATATTAGTATTAGGCCACAATTCTCCGTTTATCAGTATACGAGAAAAGGGATGAGAAAGCAAGGAAAAAAAAGGCGACGCGGTCTGCGTCGCCTTATCTGTTATGTCTTTTTCCCGATGCGGGCGCGCCTTACGGCGTCAGGCGGTTCGGACCGCGGAAGATGAACATCGCGTCCTTGATCGTCAGGCCGAGCAGCAGCATGGTCAGGCGGTCGATGCCCAGACCGAAGCCGCCGTGCGGCGGGCAGCCGTATTTGAAGAACTCGAGGTAGAACTTCACGTCCTCGTCGAGCCCCTTCTCGCGCGCCTGCGCCTGCAGCACGTCATAGCGATGCTCGCGCTGCGCGCCGGTGGTGATTTCCACGCCGCGCCAGATCAGGTCGTAGCCCTGCGGCACGCCGTTCTCGTCGCGCATGTGATAGAACGCGCGCTTCTCGGCGGAATAATCCGTGATGAACAGGAACTCATGGTCATACTTCTTCTTGACCCACTCGTAGGAGAGGTGCTCCGCCTCGGTGGTCAGGTCGCCTTCCTCGCCGTCCGGGCACTTGTAGCCGAATTCCTTTTCCAGCTCGGCGTACAGGTCGGCCAGCTTGATGACCGGGAACGGCGTGGTCGGCACGATCACCGGCACGCCGAACACGCGCTCGATGTCCTCGCCGTAGGCCTCCTTGACCTTGGCGAGCGCATAGGTCAGCAGCTCCTCCTCCATCTTCATCACGTCGCGGAAGGATTCGATGTAGCTGAACTCCAGATCAAAGCCGGAGAATTCGGTCGTGTGCTTGCTGGTGAAGGACTTCTCCGCGCGGAACACCGGCCCCACCTCGAAGATGCGCTCAAAGCCGGAGGCCATCGCCATCTGCTTATAGAACTGCGGGCTCTGCGCCAGATACGCCTTGCGGTCGAAATACTTGACCTCGAACACGTCCGCGCCGGATTCGCTCGCCGCGCCGATGAGCTTCGGGGTGTGGATCTCCATGAACCTGCGCGCCAGCAGGAACTCGCGCATGGCGTTAATCATAACGGTCTGCGCCTTGAACATCAGTTGGTTCGCGTCGGTGCGCAGGTCGATCCAGCGATAGTCGATGCGCTGGTCGATGGAAGAGCGCTCATGCCCCTTGCGCGCCTCGCGGTCGATCGGCAACGGTGCCGCCAGAGACTCGATGATGATCTGCTTGGGATAGATTTCAACGCCGCCGAGCTTGACGTACTCGCTCTCCACGGCCTTGCCGATGACGGTAATCACGGAATCCAGGGTGATCTGGTTGACGGCGTTATCCAGCGCCTCGTCCTCGCCCTTTTCCACGGTGATCTGCACCTTGCCGGTAATATCCTTGAGCACGATGAAGGCCATCTTGCTCTTGTTGCGGATGTTCTCCACGAAGCCGCAGACCTTGATTTCGTCCGCGCCGCGCACCTGAGCCGCATACGTTCTTTCCATAAACGATATCCTCCGATTTATTGGTTCATACAGATTTTATTATACCGTCATTTTCCGCCAAATCAAGACCCAAATGCGTTCGCGGCGTAATTTTCCCACGACGGTTGACATTTTTTCGCATCGGCGGTATAATATCTTCTGCACATGCACTCGTAGCTCAGTTGGATAGAGCGTCAGACTCCGACTCTGAAGGCCACAGGTTCGACTCCTGCCGGGTGCACCAGCAAAAGAGCCTTGATTTCATTTGAGAAATCGAGGCTCTTTTTTTATGCTTTTGAAATGGTTATAGTGGGCTTTGGGGACTATTCTGGGGACTACTGCCCTTTTTTCGCATAGAAAAACCGCCGAATGACGGCGGCGGATCACGCTTTTCGGGCTTCCTCCAGCGCGCGGGAAATCGCGTCCGTGGCGCGGCTGTTGGAGTCAATCAGGGCATGGGCGTAAATGTCAAGGGTGGTGCTGGTCTGTGAATGGCCGAGGCGGGCGGCAACGTCGCGGATAGGCAAGCCTTCGGCAATCATCAGGCTGGCGGCGGTGTGGCGCAAGCCGTAGAGCGTCAGCGGCGGCAGGTCGTACCGCTTCACCAGCTTCCTGAAGACATGCGTCGGTGTGGAGATGTTCACCCGGTGCCCGTCGTCCGTGGTGAATACCGCGTCAGGCTCCGGCCAATTCTTCCCGAACGGCAGACGATAGGCAAGCAGGGCGCGGCGATGGTCGTTGACGATCTGCATCACATCGGGCGGCAGAAGGATATCGCGGACGCTGGACTTCGTCTTCGGGCGGTCTGTGCGGACGGTTCCCTCTCCCTTGACGTATTCGGCGGAAGCGCGAATGTGGATCGTGCTTTTCTCCATGTCGATATCCTGCCAATTCAGCGCGATCAGTTCTCCGGGGCGCGCGCCCGTATACAGGGACAGATAGAAAAAGCATTTCCACTGGATATCTTCAAGCCCGTCCAGCACATCCAGCAGCCGCGCCGCGTCAGACGGATTCAGCCACTTCGTTTCCGGCGTGTCCTTGCGCGGCGGCTCGACCTGTGAGCAGGGATTGACCGCGATATACCCCGCACGGACGGCATAGCCCATCACGGCAGACAGCGCGGTGTGATACTGGTGCTGAACCGTGCCGGACAGCCTGCCCGTTTCTGAACGGTTTGAACGCGCCGGGGCTTTGGCAAGCGCGGCATAGAAGCGGGAGACCGTGCGGCGGTCGATATCCTGAACCGCCATATCGCCGAGCATGGGCAGGATGCGCGATTCAAACAGATTGGTGTAAAAGCGGATGCTGGAGGCTTTCAGCCCTGCCCGCTGCTTCTCTTCGACGAACTCCGCGAAAACCTGCCTCAGCGGCGCACGGTTGCCCGTCAGCAGCAGCTTTCGCCGGAAGTCTGCCTCCAGCAGGGCAGCTTGCTTCTCCGCTTCTCTGCGCTGTACGGCGGGCGTATGCATCGGGTCAACGTGGATCGTCCGCTGGAAGCGAATCTTCTTGCCGTCCGGGGCGTATCCGTCGGAGATCGTCAGCCGCCAAGAGCCGTTGCCGCGGTTTTCGAGGGAGGACATTTTATTCACCGTCCTTGTTAAAATCTTCGTTCTCCGGTTCAGACTGATTAAATTTCAATCCATAATTGTTTTCAAATAAACTCTTTATTTCATCTCTGAATTGAGAATCTAACAACTCAAAATCACTTATAAATTCTGAAATTCTTGTATTCGCTTCTTGGTCTTCATATTCTATCCGCATTTCATGCCAATTTCGGATATTCAGTTCGACACCCATCTCTTTAATAATTTGTAAAATGTAAGAACGTTTTATCGCAAAATCCGCATATCTCTTGACGATTATTCCGGGCATATCCAATTCTTCGCATGCATCCACAAAATCATCGGCGTATTCAGGCGCAGAGCAAGGGTTTTCTCTCATTATCTTTCTTTTTTCAAGTTCGTCTAACAAACCGTCAATAATCATTCTAGCTTCACGCTTTGAATCCACTAGTTCGGATATGTCACAATGAAAAACTTCCGATATTTTTTCAAGTGTTTGATATCTGGGTTCTCTTTTATCCGCCTCATACTGTCGAATTGTAATGGTTGATAGCCCTAACGCCTCCGCCAACTGGGCTTGCGTCATTTTTGCCTCTGTACGCTTTTGTTTAATTTTCTGACCAATGGACATACGATCCCCCCTATGTCTCTTTAGTGTATCACAATCATTAAGACGATTCAAGCCGAATCGCAAAAAGGCTTGACAAATTCAAATTGAATCGCTATAATTGTCTTATAAAGATTCAGATTGAATCTATAACAGAGCAAAGGAGGCATTTTATTGAACGTCAACGGAATGAAGATCGAAGTGCTGTTAGCGAAAGCCGGGATCACCAAGACAGAGCTTGCTAACCGTTGCGGAGTTTCGCGGCAGAACATCAGCACCATTGTCAAACGTGGCACTTGTGAACCGCGCACGCTGGGCAAGCTGGCAGCTGGACTGTGCGTTTCCGTATCGGAGCTGACAGAGGGGGCGAGACCGTGCTGATCTCGACCAAACAGGCCGCCGAACTGACAGGTTTATCCGCTTACGAACTTCGTCACGGTTTCAAACGGGGATTATACCCCGCGCTGGAGGTCGGGCGCGGCAGCCGTCGCAAATCGCTGCGATGGGATCCTGATGTCCTCCGGCAGGCGATCCGCGACGCGATGCACACGCGGCAGGCCGTCAGCAGCGACGATGACTTTGTTTTCAGGCGGTGATGCACATTGCCCATCAACGGCTATGCGCGAGTGCCGCGTGCCCTGCTAGAAAGCGACTGGAGCGACGAGCCGGAGACGTTTCTCGTTCTTCTTCGGCTCATCATCGGGGCGAATTTCAAAGAGACTGATTGGCGCGGCGTTCACCTAATGCCGGGCGAAATCATCATCAGTTTGAGCGGTCTTTCGTCTCAGAGTGGGCTGTCTGTCCGCAAAATTCGCACCGCGATAAATCGCCTAAAAACGACAGGCTACCTGACATACGAAACGACAAACAGATATACTCGAATTTTTCTAACAGATAAAGCATTTTTTAGAGAATGTAGCGGCGAAAGCGACACGCTGAACGACACACCGATTGACAATCAATCGACATGCGAGCGACAACAGCGTAAGAAGGATAAGAAGGATAAGAAGGATAAGAAGGTAGATAGTCCGCGCAAGCGCTTCACCCCGCCCACGGTTGAGGACGTGGCGAGCTACTGTCGAGAACGCGGGAACGCCGTAGACGCGCAGCGGTTCGTCGATTTCTACACGGCTTCCGGCTGGATGCGCGGGAAAACGCCCGTCAAGGATTGGAAGGCCTGCGTCCGGACGTGGGAAAAAAACGACAACGCACGAATCGAGGTGAACATCGCGCATGAACAACGGCCTTTCGGCGGCTACGGCGAACTCTGAGCGGGTCTTCGTCGGCGCAATCCTCAACGGCGACGCGCGGGCGCTGGATTCCGGCTTGAAAGCGGCGGACTTCACGGACGGATTCTGCGGCCGAGTGTTTTCCACGGCGCTGACGCTGGAGGAACGCGGGCAGATTTGCGACTTGGTCACGCTGAGCGATATCGCGCCGGACGTTGACGCAAGCGCGGCGGTCGAGCTGACAGTTGAAGCACTGGGGCACGGCGCGCTGGCGGGGCAATACGCGGCGAATGTCAAGGCGACGGCACAGCGTCGGGCGGTGGCGGAGCTGTGCCTGACGCTTGCCCGCGATGCGCAGGACGCGGACAAGCCCCTCCCTGAGCTGCTGGATGCGGTACGGGGACGGCTGGACGCGCTGGCGGGGGATTTGCCCTCCGGCGGCACGGTCAGCGGCACAGACGCGCTCTGCGGTTTCTACGCGCGGCTGGTTGGCGGCGAGGTGCAGCCCGTCGTGACATCCGGCTTCCCGCGGCTCGACCGGGCGCTGTGCATCGCGGGCGGCAAGCTGATCGTCATCGGTGCGCGGCCTTCGGTCGGCAAATCCGCGCTGCTCCTCCATCTGGCGATGAACGCGCTGGACGCGGGGCGGCGGGTGCTGCTGGTGTCGCTGGAAATGGGCGTGGACGAGGTCATCGGGCGCATGACGGCGCGGCAGAGCGGCGTTCCGGTGCAAGCCATCAGCACGCACAGCCTGTCGGAAACCCAGTTGGGGCGCGTGGTCGAGGGGTTCAGCCTCCTGCCGGGCGACCGGTTTTCCGTCTGCACGACGGCGCGGACGGCACAGGATGTGCGGCGCGAGGCGCTGCGGATGCGGGCGGACGGCGGGCTGGATTTGATCGTCGTCGATTACTTGCAGCTCCTCGACGCAGGGCGCAAGACGAGCAACCGTACCGAGGCGGTCGGCGTGATTTCCCGCACGCTCAAGCTGTTGGCGGTCGAGCTGAACATTCCCGTGCTGACGGCTTCCCAGCTCAACCGCGCAAGCGAGCGCAACGACGCGCCGAGGCTCTCCGACCTGCGGGAATCCGGCTCGATTGAGCAGGACGCGGACGCGGTGCTTTTGCTCCACGCCGCGAACGAGAAAGAGAATCCCGAACGCGACCTGACCCTTGCGAAGAATCGGCAAGGCCGATGCGGCGGGTTTAAGCTGCTGTTTTCCGGCGAAAAAATGCTGTTCACGGAGGTGACACAGTGACGCAGGAACAGCTTCAGGCGAAGCGGGCTTTCCGCATTGCCTTTGACTTTTTGAACGCGCATCTTCCCGTGGAGGGCGGCGAAGGCTATTGGCTCAAGACCGCCGAGGATCTGGGCGAGGCGTGCCGAGCGGCAGACAGCGACCCGCTGGCGGTCGATCTGCTGGCAGCGGGGTATGGATTTCTGGAACGGATGGAAAGGAGGTGAACGGTATGACGGAGCAGGAGTTTTTCGACGTGATTGCCGAGCTGAACGAGGATGAAAGACAGGAAGTGCTGGAGTACGTCCACGCGCTGGCCGCCGGGGATTACGAGAAATGCCACGCCATGGAAGCGGCGCACGGAATGAATCTGACCGACCGCGCCGAGATCGGCGCATGACGAAAGGAGAAAAAGACATGAAAATGGCTCTGAACGATGACGAGTATCGAGTTTTGACGCTGTTCCGCGCCTTGCCGCCGGAGAAGCGGGAGGAATTTCTCAACTTCCAGCGTGCACTGAATCGCGGCGATATGGAAACCTGCCGCCGCTTCTGCGAGCGCTGGAATGTGTCTGACGTGTTTAACGCCTTTCTGGCGCGTTCGAGGGCTTGATAGAGATTCTATCAACCGAGCACAGAAAACCGCTTCTAGGCGGCACAGAATCGAAATGAGGTGGTATTGCGACGAACAGCAAGCGAAAAGGCGACGCGGGAGAGCGGGAGCTGCTGGAGGTGCTGACCTCCAGCGGCATCCCCGCTGAGCGTCATCAGCAAGGGCTGTTGGCAGGGTGCAAGGGTGGGCGCGGGAATCCGGATATCTCTGCAACCGTCGCCGGACATCCGCTGCACATCGAGGTCAAGCGAACCGAGCGTCTGCGGCTTTCCGAGGCGATGCGTCAGGCGAAGCGCGACGCGGTAAATGCCATTCCCGTGGTCGTTCACCGGGCGAGCCGTCAGCCGTGGGTGATTTCGCTGGAGCTGAGCGAATTTCTGGCGATTTTCGCCGGAAACGAAGCGCGACAAAACCGCGACAAAAGGATGACGGCTTTCGGGAGTAACGACGAATGAGCGACGAAAGAAGGCGATTTATGAGCAACCCTAACATTGCAGAAGCAGGCCGGGCGACCCGGTTTGCTCCCGGCTTGAAATCGACGCGGGACGCAAGCGAAAAAGGCAACGAAACGAAGGCGGCGAAGAAGAAGACGCGGGAATTGGCGCGGTTGATCCTCTCTTCTCCCGCGCCGCTCACCGAGGACAAGCAGACCGAAATCACCGAGGCGCTGGGCATCGGCGAGGTGACGCTGCAAGCGGCCGCTCTGTTTGAGATCGGCAAGCGGGCGGCTGCCGGGGATTCAAAGGCACTGGATTATCTCGTCGCTGCGGCAGGCGATCCGAAAGACGACCTTTGGGATTTCTGCATCTGATGTTGACATTCACAGACGAGCAGCGTGCCGCGCTGATTAAGATGCGGCAAGACTGGCAGGCGGCGGAACAGGCGCGGGATGCGCTTGACCGGGCAAAGCTCCCCATTTCTTCCCGCTCGTTCGATGCTGTCCCCTCTCACGGCCTGCCCAAAGGGCTTGACGACCGCCTGACCCGCATAGAAGCCCTACAAGCTGCCTTAGAGCGCGCCGTGAGGCAGGCGGCAGAATCCCTCTCCCTCACGGACGAAGCGCTCAAGATGGACGAAATAGGCATACCAGAGTTCCGTTTTTTCTGTGCCTATTACAGACGCGCCGAGACGCTGGAGGAAGCGGCCAAGGCGGCGAACATCACCATGCAGAGGGCGCAAAAGCTGCGAAGCCTCGTCGAGTTTTCAGCGGATGAAAAGCCAAAAAGGCGCTGGAACAGACGACCATGGTTTCTTTGAGGCAGGAAGAACGAAAGCAAGCGTGCCCTGATGGGTGCGCCATTTTTGAAAATGTGAGGTGAAACGATGGATTTATTCACACTTGTAGCCAAGATCGGGCTGGATTCCCAGGAATACGAGCAGGGCATCCGCAAAAGCAAAAGCTCCATCCTTGAGCTGGGCGGCTTTATCAACGCGAAGACGATTGCCATGGGGCACATGATTGCCCGAGGCGCTGAAAAGGCATTTGACACGGTGGCATCTTTGAGCAGGCGCGCCATACAGACGGCGGCAGATCAGGAAGCATTGGATTCGCTGGCATCTGCGACATTCGGAGAGCTGGAAAGCGCGGCGAACGGCGTTTTTGACAGCATCGGCAAGGATACGAATATGCTGTCCCAGCAACTCAAGAGCGTCGGCACGTCTGCCTTTATGCAGTTCAAAGGCGCGGGCGTAGACGCTGCGGAAGCGATGACCATGATGGACAAATATATCCGCCTTGCGGCTGACGGCGCTGCGGCGTACAACATGAGCGTCGACGAAGCGGATACCCGCCTGCGTTCGTTTCTGCGCGGCAATACCGAGGCAGGCGACGCAATCGGCCTTCAGGTTTCGGAATCCACCCGCGCATCAAAAGCGATGGAGGTCTACGGGAAGAAATGGCAGGCACTCACCGAAGCGCAAAAACAGAACCTCATGCTCCACATCGTCGATGAAATCTACGATCAAACCAACGTCATCGGGCAGGCGGCACGCGAGGGCTACGAATGGGAGAATGTCGTCAATAAGCTGAGTGCGGCTTCTGAAAAGCTTCTCAAGCACGTCGGCAAGCCGTTCAAGGATGCGCTGATTCCATTTCTGGATAAGGTCACGACGTTTTTCAGCGATGAAACAATCGGTATGCGCGTTGAAATGCTTTCAACAGCTTTTGCCGATATCGGCAGCGTTTTCCTCGATGACGCAATCGACCTGATCGACAAGATTCTGGAATGGAGCAACGAAAACAAGCCGCTGACGTTCGATCTCCACATTCCGACGTGGACGGAGATTCAGACCACCGCCGAAACCGCACTGACCACCATTCAAAACGGTATCAAGAGCTTTGCGACGTGGACGCTGGGCGCGTTTACGCTGGACGGCGTTTCCATCCCCGAGATCTTGCAGACGGCTAAAACATGGTGGAGCGGTCAGGGAGCGAACGCATACGAGCGCTTGAAATCAGTGTTTACGTGGACGCTGGGCAGCTTTGTCGCGCCGAGCGTTGACGGCTTCTTTGACGGCATTCCGACGTGGTGGGAAGAAACGGCACAGCCCGCGCTCACAGCGATCACGCAATGGTCGTTCGGCGAGTTGATCGTTCCCGCGTGGGGAGATTTCGCGCTAAGCATCAAGGACTGGTGGATCAATGACTTTTCGCCTGCCATGACCGCCATTCTGACGTGGAATCTGGGCGATTTGGAATTGCCAAGCATCGAGAGCGTACAGGAACAGATACGAACGTGGTGGGCGGCGGTTACGGCAGGATTGAGCCTGTCCGTCAGCGCATCGTATAGCCGAACGTTCAGCCAAGCCGAGCTTGAACAAGGGCAAAAGGACTACAAGGACGAAATAGACGCGATTTCAAGCCCTTCCATCGTTAGGTCGAGCAAGAGGAACGCGCCGAGCTTTGCGACTGGCCTTGACTATGTGCCGTATGACAACTTCGTCGCCAAGCTCCACGCCGGAGAACTCGTTCTGAACCGCGCCAATGCGACGGCATACCGCGCCGGCATCGTTGGCGGCATCGTTGGCGGCATCGACTATGCGCGTCTGGGGCAAATCACAGCCGAAGCCGTTTCCAACGCGCTGGCGGGAATGACCGTCACCATGAGCGGCGAACAGGTCGGCAGACTGACCGCGAAGACCGTCAGCCGAGAAATCGCCAAAGGAACAAGGTCTCTGCGCTATGCGAATATCTGAATAAACAAAAGACCGTCGGAAACCCGGCGGCCTTTGCTTTAGTTTTGGGGCTGGAGGGGCACGATGGCAAGCGTCTTGCCCAGCGGCGCCAACACCTTCAGGATCGTATCCAGCTGGGGGTTAGCGTCTCCGCGCTTTATCTGGCGATAAACGCGCTGGACGCGGGGCGGCGGGTGCTGCATCGCCCCTCTTTTCGTGGGTGATAGTGGACAGGGCGTTGAGGTGTGCAGACCTCAGCGCTCTTTTTTGTTGATGGAGAAGCAATCTTCGGCGGTCGATGCTTCACTCTCCATGCGTCCGGCTTCATAGCCCAGCGCATACGCCCAGAGGAAGGCTTCATAGTTCAGCGCGGCGCAATACTCATCCAGTGCAGCGTGAAAGTTCCTCTTCGCGTTCAGGACGTCCGAGCCTGCCGAGGGCGCGTTCTCCAGTTCTCGTTCATAGATGTCGGTCAACTGTTTTTCGGTCAACATGCGTTTACACTCCTTTCAAATGCTGGAGGGACTGCCCCGGCTCGTGCCCTGGCTCCTGTGCGCTCGTCGTGTCGCGGTTGCGTCTCACTCATAGCACCGTGGTGCTGTCCCTCTTGACACTCACAGTATAGCATACTGGGCTCACTATGTATATTGACGACATGAACAATAATACTGGGCTCACTATGTGCAATTAGCATACTGACCCCATGATGATAAAGTGATATAATAAAAGAAAAACAGGAGGTAAAATAATGGGCAAAACTTCGAATACCGTTAAAGACCGCTGGAATCGACAAAACTACGAGGAAGTCAAGGTGCGGTTGCCTCGTGGTCGCAAGGCTGATATAACCGCCCACGCGCAAAGCAAAGGCCTGTCCGTCAATGGCCTTGTGGGCGAGCTGCTCCGCGCCGATCTGAACATGACGGAAGAAGAATGGCGGCGCAAGCCTGACGCTGAATAGGTTGACGCTGGCGTTGCTTTGTGCTACACTGGTGTCAGAAAGAGATGCAGCACGGCTATCGTGTGGGGCGCTTTGACGTCCGGCGGTACGCTGCATCTCTTTTTTGACGGCACAAAAAAACAGCCGCTCTTGACGAGCGGCCGAAGCAATGCTATAATCAAAGCATAGCAGCGGGCTTTTAGCAAGGATTAGCCCTGCTTATCGGAACGGCCGTGATTGCCGTCATGGTCGCTCATTTTCTTTTGCAGGTCACAAAGCGTTTCCCGCCGACAAGGAAGATTAAACCGCATTCGACAGCTTGCGTCAAGAAAAAAACAGCCGCTCTTGACGAGCGGCCGGGAA
>OLRC01001480.1_pt1 | contig 14930 bp, 15 predicted proteins | sample 1672081 | NCBI WGS metagenome assembly OLRC01 (sample SAMEA3136643, study PRJEB25190) | human gut metagenome | biome: human gut; feature: human-associated habitat; material: faeces | place: Austria | collected 2013
AATCAGGGTGTCCAGGGTTCGAACCCCTGATCGCGCACTAACAATCACTGTTTTTGACGGCTACGAACGTTGGGGGCGGTGGTTTTTTTCTGTGTAAATATGCGGTTTCTGACCATTGAACCAAAAATCACTATGAATTGTAAAGATGAAGTGACTTGCCGCGAAATCGGTCGCGAACTGGTCGCAAGGAAATAAATAGTCCAAAAAAGTTCTGAAAAAGATAAAAAGAGTAATTGATGTTTATGAGTATGTAAACACCAGTTGCTCTTTTTTTTTATTTTTAAATGTATATTATCTTTATGATGTAGGAAGGGGGATTAGTTTTTAAAAATCAATAAGTAATGGATAGGAATATCCAATGCATCGGCAATATCGAAAAGAGTTTCCAAAGAAACAGATGTAGGAACATTAGGAGCCTCTATGTTACTCATGTGAGTACGGCTGATGTTAATACGTTCTGCAAGTTGTAATTGGGTAAATCCTTTTAATTTTCTGTAGTATGCAACATTAAGACCAAGCTTAATATAATCCTGTGAATGTTTAGCGTTTTTAGTCATAAATAATACCTCTTGTAATATTTTAGATGAGATTATAATTTGCATAAACAATCTAAAATATTGATTTTGCAAACTACTACATTGCAAAAATAAAATGTAATGTTATAATAAAGATAATTAAAAGCGCTTCAAAAGACAGAATACTTTTAAGAACAAGAAAAATACAGTTCGGTACATTGGAGGTGAGAAAGGTGTTTTACTACTGTGAGAAGTGTGCCAATATCAAGAATGTATCACCGAAAGACAATCAAGATACAAGATGTGACTTATGTGAAACGGTAATGAAGCCAGTACCAGATGAATATCTAATGGCAAGTGGAAGTTTCTTTAAATCACAGGATGCTAGAGAAGAGCTGCTTGCATTTATTAAAGCAAATGAGATGTACGATGAATCAGTAGGTGAGAAAAAAGAAGAATTGCAACAGTTAAGAGATAAAGAAGAAAAAGAACGTATCTCTGCAACAAATGAGAAGATGGAACGTGAACAATTTAAACTTACATGCCCTGCTTGTGGAAGTAAAAGTGTTCAGAAGATTTCTACAGTCGGAAAATATGCAAAAGTAGGTATGTTTGGTATTTTAGGAGCAGACGACTTGGGAAAAACATGGAAATGTAAAGTATGTGGATGTAAATTTTAAGAGGAGAAGATAATATGGGATTTTTTGATAAAGCTTTAAAGACAGTTCAAAGTGTAGGAGACAGCCTTGTAGCATCAGCAACGGATATTGGTTCAACAGCAGGAACAGTTGTACAGGATAATACAGAATTAACTAATATAAAGATGCAGATTAATGTGATTGAGCAAGAGCTAGATGCGGCATATGTACAGATAGGAAAAAGATATGTAGATTATGTAGTTAAAACAGGTGACATGGGAAATGTAGACATGGCAGACCTGCTTAAATTACTTGATCCTAAATTGAGTAGAAAACAAGAATTGGAAGAACAGTTGGTTGAGCTTGAGAAGAGAATGAAACAGAACGCATTACTCAGAGACAAAGGAAAAGCTCAGGAAGAGTTTGAAGAAGAAAAAACAAAACTGGATAGAGCTCTTGCAATGGATGTTATCACACAGGATGAATATAACTTTAAGATAAGTATTGCTAAGAAGAAAGTGGATAACTTTGAAGAAATTCGAAGAGTTGAACAGCAGTTTGACATGGGAATCATTACAAAAGAAGAGAAAGAAGCAAAGATAGAAGCTCTTACAAAATAGGAAAGAATATATTAGTGGACAGGCTGATATTCATTTATCATGGATGTCAGTCTGTTTTATTAACGGAGGAAAACGGATGAAGAAAAAAGTTTTAATAACAGTATTGTGCATGGTGATGGCAATAAGTGGTATAAGTACAGGGTGTTCTAATAAGACAGAGAAACCAAATAAGAAGCAAGAAGCGAGTACGACAGAAAAGAAAAAAGTAGAAACTAAAGATACGGAAGAGAAGGAAAGCAAAAGTTCTTCGGAAGAAACAAAGAAAGAGACAAAGTACGAATATGGTATAACAAATCTTGATTCTGTTGAGTATGTAAAAGATCCGTCAGTTCCAGAAGTAGGAGAGGATGGGAATTCAATGAATGTGCCAATGGACATTTTAGGATACTATACGAATGGAAATGTTGGATACGATATAAGAAAAATTGATGGCGTGTTTCTTGTGGGAGATGTCATTGAATTTGGATATAGAACAAGAACATTTTCTGCAAATATTATGGATGTAACCAGTGAGGGCGTAGTAATTAATTTTTTAAATACGATGGATGAATCTGCAGATATTTTGCTAACTACAGATGGCTTTACTGTGGATAATACGGATAAGGTAACGACAAGTGATTTGGAATGGATGGATTATTGTTATTATCTGATTTCATCAAACAGAGGATATAGTGAAGATCTTACGGCTGATACTTTTAAGAATTATCAATTAGGGGATTATGTTAGAACAGATTATCCGGAAACGGTATATAATTTAACTTATAATGAGGCGGAATGTTGGAATTCAGAACCTACTGATTCAGATGAAGAAATTTATAACAAACTTACAGAAAAAAAGGAAAAGATTCTAGAGATGAATACTCAGCCACTTACAAATCGAAGAGATCATGATAAGTATGTAAAATACATAAAATATATTCCAACGGAAAAGTATTATATAAAAGGTGACCCATCTAAACAAGAACCACTTCTTATAATGAAAGTATCTACAGGAGAAGAGGTTTGTCATAAAGAGTCGTGGAGTGCAGGCGATGTTAATGCAGGAAAAGAAGGTACATTTGACAGCACTTATGCGATTACAGAGGATGAAAAAGCTCAAGAAGAAGCAAACCAGTATTGGGAAAGCGGTGGTTCATCTAACGACGAGTATATTAATAATGAATATGATATAGGGGTAAACCTTTATGGATTTGTTAATATGAATGGAGAGTATATAACAGATGGGCTATATAATCCTATGATTTATGCAGTAAGCCTTAATTATGATGTGCCAGAGCTTGTTGGATTAACATGGAAAAGTGATGAGGCATTAACTCAAATAGAAGGAAGTATGAAAGATAAATCATATGCGAATTATTTCAAATTAGATATGAGTGATATTGACAATGGGAATATTACGATAGAAAGCAATTTCTATATTGAAAGTGTAATATATAAAAATGAAGACAAAACAGATGTTTTAAGCAAAAGAGTTTTTGATGGAACAAAAGAGAATAAAGCAACACTTCATGCGATAAGTGAGGACGAATTAAAAGAAATTGGAATAGATATGACAAATTTATCTGCATCAATTCCGGAATAGTATGAATACGTCAGAGTGGACTTGGAGACAGCAATATCAGTTTATTTTTTACTGATTGGTATGAAAGGAATGGTTACATATGAAAAAGAAGATATGCTTAATGCTAATTACAGTGTTGATATTAGGGCTAGTAGGGTGTGGGGGAAAAGCGACTACAGAAACTGTTTCAACACAAGACAAAAAGCAATACAAAGAACAAATAGAAGAGGCTATAAAAAATGATGACTTTGACAAAGCAAAGACATTGGCATATAACAGCAATTACCATGATTTATATACTGCACTGGATACATATCTGAGAGTAGCAAATGATGTGCAAATGGAGTGGGTGCATGTTGTATTAGATAATGATGAAGAATCAGAATTTAAAGAAGAATTAAATCAGTTGGATGAAATACCAAAAGTATATAAGAAGTATCCAGAATTGAAATCAAGAGTTAATATATATAAGGATGAATTAGAAAAAGCTGTTGACTTAGAAGCAGAATTCCGTAAAGATTTTAAAAAACTGGATAAACTGTATAAGGAGCAAAAACCAGATGAATATAATAAAATCGGTCGAGAATGGGAGGAAAAAGTAGATAAGGAATTTCCAACTACATCAGAATCAGACGACTATAAGGAACATTTAGAATATATCATAAATGATATATTTAAAAACAAACTTGCAATATATATCATGAAAGGATATGATCCATCAAAGATGGAAGACTTTGAAAGTCCGTATGAGAAAGTTCAAGAAGAAAACCAAGATGGAGATTATGATGAGGTATTTACCCCGGAAAGTGGAGAATCTTCTGATAGCAGTATAGATGATATACAGATTAGTCCTGATGATGTAAGGATAGAATAATAGATTGGGCGTACGTCAAGCAGTGGCGTACGCCCTTACTTATTATATGGGAGGATGTAATTGCAATGATATTAGAGGTGGCGGAATGAAAGCATATATTTTAGGCATTGTATTGGGTATTGTTATATTGAATGTTGTATATGCCAATATAGTGATATGGGAAAGTATTAATAAACGAGATGCGTAGAAAAGCTAGTAAATGACATTCATATAAGCGTTTTAGAAGTATAGACGATGGGAGGTACGGACGGAAATGAACGAAAAGGAATTAAAATTGGTATTAACAGGTGTGACAGTGGTAACCACGATGCTGAAACTTATTATTCAACACAGAGGACAAGTGCAGAAAGGAAAGAAGTATGTATAAGGTAATGAAGAATGAAAGTGATTTAGATGACTGGATAAAATTAGTGCCAAATGAAGCAAGTGTCATATACAGTCAAATTGCCATCAAAAACCACCTTAAAGGAGTGCTAAGGACGTTTGATACGTCATATGGTAAAAACCGCCGTATAGAGGGTGATTTAGGTGGTTTCGCAATTGTACTGTTTGGGGATGCTTTAGAGGTGTTAGGGCATGAGCGAAAAGTTTTGGAATATTTTAAACTAAATGCAGATGAATATGAGTTTGAAGATATATATGAACAGAAAGAGTCGGAGTGTACTGTAGAAGTAACATTCCGACTTTATTTATGTTCCTCTGATTATGCAGTACAGATAGTAAAGATTTTGAAAAAGGAGAATGAGTGAGAATGGAAAACGTAGTAAAACAGACAGAGTTATTAGAAAAGACAGGTGTATATGATGAAGATTTAAAACGTAGATTTTCGTTGACATTAAAGTATAGCGGATTAAAGGGTAAGAAGATTCTGGTAATTGGAATGAACCCAGCTTCTAATAATGTGCAAGTATTTGATAATACCACAAACTACCTACTTAATAATCTTGGGATGATGGGATATTCAGAGATTATTGTATGGAATCTTTTTGCAGATATCTGTACAAAGTTAAAGCCAACACAAGCATATGACAATGCGGAGAACATGGAATATCTGCAAACGTTATTGGAAGAGAAGTTTCATGCAGTACTAATTGGATGGGGAAATACATTTATAGGAAACAGGCGTGTAGAAGAAGCTAAGAAACAAGTATGTGAGTATCTGAAACCGCATGCAAAGAAAGTCTATGAACTTGTAGATACAGAGGGAATATATGCGGAATTAAGAACAATACATCCTTTATTTGCAGGACAGAGATTTAGTGGAAAGTGGAAATTCAGAAATTATTCTTTCCCAGAAGAGAAAGAAGAGGAGTAATTATTCGGGGCGTTAGCTTGTCTAACGCCCCTATATGTATTAGTTTTTTGGGAAAAATACAGCTATGAGTTCATAGAATATTTTGCTCAAAGTAATATTTGTTTGGTCTTTTCGGTTGGCTTGTTTTATCAATTTTTGTATTTGCTCTTTTTGGTCAGCTGAAAGTTCGTAATTTTCTTCGGGTACAGATTTGTAACGTCTTTTGGACGATGATTTCGTTTCGTTCTCGGATAAAAGGGTGCTGTATCTTTCGGCATAACGATTACTCGTTTTCAAAAAAAGGGTCAAAAAAAACGCCATATCTTTAAAAGAAACGGCGTTTGCTTTTGTCCAACGGGTTGGTTCAGCATCTATTATATCAAAGTGTCTAAGATGTTGATTGATAAAATAACAATAGTTTGGAAATGAATCTGCATCATCATCTGATTTATTCTTTTCGGAAAATTCATATGCTTGTATATAAATAGCTAATAAGTAGTGCATAAAAAAATCAATACGTTCTACAGAAATAGATGTTGAAAATCCGTGATAGTTTAGATATTCAATGAGTTTTTGTGTTGTGTCGTGATTCCAATTTAGTACACGATCATAATTAGGTTTGGCATCTGGATGTTGAGCTACAAAACATTTTTTTACACTGTAATGTTCCCAATTATTGGGAGCGAATAACTTAATGACCTTGCTAAAGTGTTTCATATGCAATTTTTCTTTCATAGAAGAACCTCCTTGTAATTAAGCAATTTAGGGCAATAAAAAAAGGCTTAGATACTTCTGAAGAGATAGATTCTCCCATGAAGTAAATAAGACCCCTATAATATATTGTTCATAAATTTTCATTCGAAAACCTCGATTTTTTATAATTGGTGGCAGATTCTCAGAACTTTTGCAAGAATTTCAATGATAAGATAAGGCTATGGAGAGGCGCCACTCCTAAAATTTTAAATTTAGGAGGTACATAAAATGTACAAAGAAATTACTGAAACTATGGAATTAGCAATAGAAGAGATTCCTTTTAACGATTTTCCATTTAAAGGAAGAACTGAAGAAGAAGCTACTGACTGTTGGAAACAAGTCTTGCATGATCATATTGATGATCAAGTACCATCAACTTTTATAGTTTGTACAACTATGGCAGGAGCTATATCAAAATTCTTGCAAGAAGAGTGCATAAAACTAAAAATACACGGAGGAAAGAAGGCGAAAAGAGTAGGAAAAACTGCAGTGGTCTTTGGAAATAAAAGAGGTGTATATTTACAAAAAACAGAAAAATTTACAATTAATGAGATTTGGAAACCTGATGGGTATACCTATGTATTGAATAGAGTGCCATTATTACAGGAAATTCAGACAGAAGAGGAACATTTGGAACATCACAAAACTATCATTGCAATAGATAGGAACACAACACATAAAAACGAAGGAGTGCCGACAGTATGGTTGGATGCAAGACCAGATGTTGTATGGTTTGAAGATGATATAACAGAATCGTTAATTTGGCTTGAAAGTAACGGTATTCAAGGACATGGCATAAAACTTATGGAAAAGGTGCTTGATGAATGCGGAGAGTATAAAGCCAAGATTATCTTGGAAGAGGAAATTGCTAAGTTCAAAAGGAAAGCAAGTGCAAGAAATATTTATCGGAATACATCAGAAGAATTCTTTAAGCAGATAGGAATGATTCTTGTAGCCCATAAAATATTAAAGAAACGATATGGATTACATACAAAGAAAAAAGACTTGATAGAGTTTATTTTTGAAAATATCACACCAACATGGCATAGAAAAGTGATAGAACAATGCAGTGCTAATAGGGATGAGAGGTGCTAAACATGGGTTATGATGTAAAGATTCAAGAAGAGTCTGAAAAGATAAGTCGTTCTGTACTACACAAGTCTGTCGAAATAAAGGACAGACAATATGGACATTACCTGTTCAAAAAAGATGAAGCAATATACATCCCATGTGGCGGTGCAGTATTCGTACAGAACGCTATTACAGAAGTAGAAACATGTAAACAGTATTTGAATTTATATTTTGATGGTGCGGATGGGAAGAGAAGAACTATTCTCTTCCCGAGAGAAGACTTGGTAGAGAATAAGATTGTATCATTGACAGCATATGGGGTACAAGTTTCTAAAAAAACAGCAGATTACCTTATTAAGGTGATAGAGAATCAAGAAGTAAAAGCGGAACATCTTTTGTGCCATTCAAAGTTAGGTATGACAGTATGGAATGGTAAGAAGATATTTAAAGGTGCAACAGGAATTGGTATTACGAGTAGGTATACGGGAAAGCTAAGAGTCGCTCCAAAAGGCAGTTATATGAAGTATCTGGACATGCTAAAGGCAGAAGTTCTTGGACATACGCCGTTGGAATTCATATTATCAGCATCCATTAGTGGATTATTGGTAGATTATCTGAAAGAAAGTATCAGTGTAGAAAATATTATGGTTCACATGATAGGAGAATCTTCTACAGGTAAGACTACAGGAGCATTGCTTTCCGTATCATGTGGAAGTGCTCCAGATTTTCTTGGAAATAACTTTGTATTCTCGTTCCAAGATACTTTAAATTCGTTAATGCGTTTGATTCCGAATTCCTACCCTACATTGATTGACGAGGGAAGTCTGCTTACAGATAGGGATATGACACAAACGTTATACAGTCTTAGCAGTGGTACAGAAAAGAGAAGACTTTCTGGAAGTATGGAAGTAAATGAATCTTCACGTTTCCGTACAGCATTGTTTCTTACATCAGAGAAAAGTATTTTAGCACAGTGCAATATGAATACTGGATTGCTGACGAGAAACTTTGAATTTCAGAATGTAACGTGGACTCGAAGTGCAGAATCTGCAGATAAAATAAAGGCTGTTATAACAGAAAATTACGGTCATATTGTTCCTAAAGTAGCAAAGTGGTTATTAGAACAGGATAAGCAAAGTCTTGTAGATAAGGTTACTCAGGAAACAAATGAAGTTGTAAAAAGAGCAAGAGAATCAAGGACATATAATAATCTGACGGAAAGAACGGCAAAGCAGACAGCGTTAATACTCATGTCAGTAGATATGGTGAAAGAAGTTTTACATATAGAGTTAGACAAGGAGTCTATTAGAGACTTTATGGAAGAACACTCTTTGGTAAATAACAAGGAACAAGTATCAATTGGAAAGAGGGCAATGGAGTGGTTGTTGCAATACATTTCAAAAAATTATACACAGTTTCTCTCTGCTGATAGTCCGGAAACAATTAGTAATTGTAGAGGTAGGTTAGAAAGAACCCAAGTAGTTCTGTTAGAGACAAATGAAGAATCTACAATGAGATTAAGCATTGCAGAGAGTGAATTTATGAAGATTCTGAAAGAAGGAAAATTCAGTGAGAAAATAACAGTGTTAAAAGACTGGAAAAATATGGGTTATTTAAAATGTCAGAAGGATAGATATGTAAGTCAAGTGAAAATTATAGGAGACATTAAGGTAAAAGGATATATTATACAGTTACCAGTTTCAGATGACAGAGTTGTGAAGTCCGTTACTATTAATGGAAGATTGGTAGATAAGTACGATGAACACAGTGTTTTTTCAATCGATGATGAAGAAGATGATGATTTGAATTTCCCAGAAGATAATGAATAGAGAGGATGGTAGAAATGGTAAAAACAGTAAAAACAGTGAAAGGGAGCGTTAGACCGCGCCCAAATGCAGAAAATGTTCAGTATTATAATCTGACATTGGAATTGGGAACAGATCCAGCAACAGGAAAGCGAAAAAGACTGTATTTCAAGATTAATACAACGGATAAACAAGAGGCAGAAAACGAGCTTATGATTAAGAAAGCGGAGTACTTACAGGAGAAAATTGTAGAACCGTCAAAAGAGACGGTAGGACAATTCCTGGAAAGATATTTAGATACTGTTAGAAGTACTTTGAGTCCAGCAACTGTAAGAGATTACAGAGGTGTCATAGAACGTTACTTAGAGCCAGAATTCGGAAATATGAGGTTACAGGATTTAACAAGAACAAAAGTACAGCAAGTATATAATGCATGGAAAGTAAAATCCAATAAAAGTGATAATCCGTTAAAAGCTACTACAATCAAGCATATTAACCGTGTATTCAAAAGTGCTTTGAACATTGCTGTAGAAGATGGTCTTATAAAGGAGAATCCTACAAGAAGAATTAAGATAGGTAAAGATATAGAACCGAATCATCTGGATGTATATACTGTAGAGGAAATCAGAGAATTACAAAAAGCAGTAAGAGGAACAGATATGGAACTTCCAGTGGCACTATTGTTTGACTGTGTATTAAGAAGAGGAGAACTGTTAGGACTTCGGTATAGTGACATAGACTTTGATAAAAAGGAGGTGACGATACAATACACATGGGCGGAGACTGAAGGAAAAGAGCCAATACTTAAGACATGTAAAACAGAAAGTTCTTATAGAAAGATGATTGTAAGTGATTATACAATCAGCCTTCTTAAAAGACAGAAAAGTATCTACTTAAGGAATAAGATGAAATATGGCGATCGTTTCTGTGATAGTAAGAGAGTTATATGTAAAGAAAATGGAGAACCTTTTCTGCCAAAAAGCTTTACAAGGAAGTGGGCGAGAACATTAGAAAAATATGGATTGCGTCATATAAAATTACATGGAACAAGACATAGTGCAATCTCATTATTACTGTCAGAAGGAGTACCTATCCAGATGGTACAGCAAAGAGCAGGACATCAAGACCCGAAGATTACATTAAGCGTATATTCGCATGTCGCAAGAGACAAGGAAACACTGGTGGCAGAAAAGCTGAATAACGTGCTATTTTCGGCGGTCAACCAATAACTTGGCAACCTGATTACAATACAGAGGGATAGATAGAGATCTTGCCGCTTTGCGGTTGTGAGCCTACGAAAGAACGAAATTACGCGTGCCCCGTTTGAAAAAGAGCAAAAAGTAAAAAAGTATTTATAGTACTTTTTGCAAGTGGGCACGTAATTTCGTGAATTCGGGTGAACAAGGAAGCAAAGCTTGACAAAGCTTTGCTGAGAGCTTAACCTTATTTGGACAAAATCATATTTGTTATAAGAACTACGTCGCGAAATTCGTCGCAAGTTGCAAAGCACATAAATAGAATGGGAGAAAATGGAAAATTATTTGGAAATAAATTATACATCGTTATCTCCTATGCGAAACAAGGAAAGCTGGAAATGAGAAAGAAGAAAATACGACGTGTCGCAAGTTTGTCGTATTTGAGTGTCTCTTAATCAGGGTGTCCAGGGTTCGAACCCCTGATCGCGCACTAACAATCACTGTTTTTACAGACATAGGAGCTGTGGGGACGGTGATTTTTTTGTGCCTGAAAATAGAGGCTTTAGGGGGGGGATAAAACGGAAATCACTAGGGAAAGCAAGAGTGAAGTGCCTTTGTCGCAGATTCTGTCGCGAGCTCGTCGCGAGAAAATAAACAGTCCAGGCAAGATTCAGATTCTTGATCCGTTAAGATTTGCCAGAATGCTGGATTCGATGATTTGTCATTGATAATCGTTGCATTATTCGCTACAATTATTATATCAGCTGGGAGATGACTCCCACCTCGCAGCAAGAATGCCGAGGCATTCTTGAAATAAAATAATAGGATAATATTATCCGTGATGGTGCAAATGTTTTGCAGATTGGAGACCAGATATGAGTAGAAAAAAGAATAGAAAAAAGAATTTTGTTAAGCAAATAGCAGTTGTAAACAAAACCCCTGTGAAACAGGAGGAACAGATGGTACAGCTGGATTTAGGACCGCGAAGAAGTGTTGCGTTCATCGGTTCGGAATGCTACCCATTTGTTAAGACTGGCGGACTGGGAGATGTTATGTCTGCGCTTCCAAAGACTCTGGCGAAGTTAAATCTGGATGTTAAGGTAATTCTTCCAAGATATAAATGTATTCCTCAGAAGTTTCAGGAAAAGATGGAGTACAGAGGTTCTTTTTATATGGATCTTTGTTCTGACGGGAAACAGTATTATGTAGGAATCATGGAATATCAGAAAGATGGAGTTGTCTATGATTTTATCGACAATGACGAGTTCTTTTCCTGGGGTAATCCGTATACGAACCTCATAGATGATATTCCGAAGTTCTGTTATTTTGCGAAGGCCTCTCTTGCCGCACTCAATTATCTGGACTGGACACCTGACATCGTACATTGTCATGACTGGCAGGCCGCTTTAGTACCGCTTTATTTAAGAACCTGTTTTCAGAATACGAATGTTGGACGGGCAAGTGCAGTACTTACGATACATAACCTGAGATTCCAGGGAATATATGACAGAAAAATGATTCAATACTGGTCAGGACTTCCGGATTATGTATTCAATAAAGACTGCATGATTCAGAACTGGCTGGATGCCAACATGCTAAAGGGCGGTATCGCTTACTGTAATAAAATTACGACAGTTAGCAATACTTATGCGGGCGAGATTCAGACGGAAGAGTACGGTGAAGGTCTTGCGGAACATTTGAGATATCATAATAATAAAATCAGAGGAATTGTGAATGGAATTGATACAGATAACTGGAATCCTGCAACAGATAAACTGTTAACAGCTAATTATGATGCCGAGTCAGCAGTAGAAAATAAAAAGATAAACAAGAAAGCACTCCAGGAATCTTTGGGATTAGAAGTGGATGACCATAAGATGGTGATCGGACTTATTTCACGTCTTACCAACCAAAAAGGCCTTGATCTTGTAAATGCTGTAATTCCGGGGATTATGGATGGAAATACACAGGTGGTGGTTCTTGGTACCGGTGATGCCTGGTATGAAAATACATTCCGTTATTATGAATATAAAGGCAGTTTCTGCGCATACATTGATTACAATGAAAATGTCGCCCACGGTATTTATTCGGGCTGTGATGCGATCCTGGTTCCGTCAAGATTTGAACCATGCGGGCTTACACAGCTGATAGCTATGAGATATGGTGCGATTCCGATTGTCAGAGAAACAGGAGGACTTAAAGATACCGTTTCCCCTTATAATATGTACGACAATACAGGGAATGGTTTTACATTTGACCGGTATGAAAGCGGACTTCTTTACGATGCCATTAACAGGGCAAAGACGCTCTATTTTGAGAGCAGGAAGTATTGGGATGATATGGTGATCCGGGATATGAACAAAGATGTTTCCTGGGAAAAGAGTGCAAAACAATACAAAGATTTGTATGTAGAGCTGACACCGAGAAACTAAAAAAATATATGCAATAAAAAGTCCTTCTTGATAAACTTTTATTTATACATGGGAAAGCAAGAGACGATAGTGATTTAAAGAATTTGGATATAAGGATGCATTTTTGAGTCCTGAAGAGTTTGTTGCCTATAAGAAAGCGAACGCATAATACGAAAGGCAGGGGTTATTATGAGAGCATTTTGGATCGTACTGGACAGTGCAGGAATCGGAAATGCACCGGATGCAGAAGCATTTGGTGATGAGGGAAGCAATACATGGAAGACTTGTTATGATTCCGGAAAACTGCATATTCCGAATATGGAAAAATTGGGGATTTATAACATCGACGAGATGAATTATGGGGATAAGTCTTTAAGTCCAATTGGATGTTACGGAAGACTTCATGAAAAATCTATGGGAAAAGATACGACCATCGGGCATTGGGAGATGGCAGGTATGATATCTCCGAAACCATTTCCGGTATATCCGGACGGATTCCCGAAGGATGTGCTGGATGAATTCCGAAAGCAGACAGGACGGGAAGTGCTGTGTAATAAACCATATTCCGGAACAGAAGTTATCAAGGATTATGGGCGTGAGCACATGGAAACAGGTGCGTTGATCGTATATACATCCGCTGACAGTGTGTTCCAGATTGCAGCTCATGAAGATGTTGTGCCGGTAGAAACTCTGTATGAATATTGCAAAATAGCAAGAAAGATTCTGATGGGCGCTCATGCAGTAGCAAGAGTCATTGCAAGACCATTTGTAGGACAATATCCGAACTTCGAAAGAACAGACCGTAGACATGACTTTTCGCTTGTGCCGCCAAAACAGACGGTGCTGGATGATTTGAAAGATGCCGGAAAAGATGTCATCGGTGTTGGCAAGATATATGATATATTTGCCGGGAAAGGAATCACAGAGACAACTGCGAACCATGGAAATAAAAAGAACATGGAGAAAGTATTTGAGTTGCAAAAGAAAGATTTTAATGGACTGTGCTACATTAATCTGGTTGATTTTGATATGATATATGGCCATCGAAGAGATATTTTAGGATATACAACTGCATTAAATGAATTTGACAAGGATCTTGAAATATTTCTTGCTAATATGCGCGGCGATGATGTGTTATTTATCACAGCTGATCATGGCTGTGATCCGGGATATAAAGGAACTGATCATACGCGTGAGTCTGTACCGCTTCTGGGTTACAGTAAATGCTGGAAACAGGGCGTGAATATCGGAACAAGAGATACTTACGCTGATATAGCGGCCACCCTTGCACAGATATTTGAAATCGAGTATCATGGTGATGGTACAGGATTTCTTGAAATGCTAAAATAAAGACTGAAAATGAATAGTAATTAAAGTAATGAATGGGGCAGAAGCGCCTGACGGGCGATTTTGCCCCTGTAACTGTCATAAGCGAAAATAGAAAGGATGATAGAAAACGAAATATGATAAAACATGTATTATTTGACTTGGATGGGACATTACTTCCTATGGATCAGAATGAATTTGTAAAGTATTATATGCCACTTCTGGCAAAACGATTTGTAAAATATGGAATGGAGCCGAAAGCGCTGATCGGGACGATCTGGAAAGGTGTGGAGGCAATGGTACTGAATGATGGAAGCACGACCAACGAGGATGCCTTCTGGAAATGTTTTGAAAAAATATCCGGGCTTTCCAAAGCAGAGGTAGAGCAGGAGACGTTGGATTTTTATGCAAATGAATTTAATGAGGCAATTGCATCTACAAAACCGAATCCGCGCGCAGACCAGGTTGTTAAACTGTTGAAAGAACATGGTGTGAAAGTGTACCTTGCGACCAATCCGATCTTCCCGCGTGTGGGAACTATGAACCGTATCCGCTGGGCAGGAATCGATGCAGAAGACTTTGAAGTTATTACGACCTATGAAACATATCATTACTGCAAGCCGAATCCGAAATATTTTCAGGAAGTTATGGAGGAGTTTGGACTTAATCCAAAAGAATGCCTCATGGTAGGAAATGATGTGCAGGAAGACCTGACGATCCGCTCCCTTGGCGTAAAGACATATTTATTAACAGATACACTGGAAAATAAAAAGAACATTCCATTAGAAGAAGTTGAGACAGAGTACAAAGGGACTATGGAAGAATTATATGAATGGTTTCAGTCATATTTTGTTCACAATTAGTTT
>OLRC01001481.1_pt1 | contig 14927 bp, 10 predicted proteins | sample 1672081 | NCBI WGS metagenome assembly OLRC01 (sample SAMEA3136643, study PRJEB25190) | human gut metagenome | biome: human gut; feature: human-associated habitat; material: faeces | place: Austria | collected 2013
TTACCAATGTTTCCTATGAGACAGACCAGGATCTGAAAAATATCCTGGGACATGTTGCCTATGTGCTGGAAGGGATGAAGCAGCTTTTTGAGGTGAAATCCTATCATCTGAAGGTAACCTCCGATGAGCTGACTGTGGAGAATGATTTTATCTACGGTATGATCAGCAATTCCAGATCTGTAGGCGGATTTAAGAATCTTACCGGAAAAAACGTGGATATGAATGACGGACTGTTTGAGGTGACACTGATCACCAATCCGAAGAATCCGCTGGAGCTTCAGGAGATCATGACTGCGCTTCTTACTGCAGAGGATAATACAGATCTGATCTATTCTTTTAAGTCTGCGCATGTTGTGATAGAGTCAGAGGAGGCTGTTCCGTGGACGCTGGATGGAGAGTTCGGTGGAGATCAGACCCGTGTGGAAATCGATAATCTTCATGAGGCCATGAACCTTTATCTTACCAGCAGTAAGAAACAGAAAAAAAGCCGGCTGAACCAGAAAATGCAGGAGATCAAGGAGATTACCCAGAAGAGCGAAGAATGATCCGAGTATCCGAAGACAAGGTGATCATACAGAGGTGAAAATGTCTTTCCTCATAAGAAAGACTGGATATACAGGAACGAAAAGGAGGAAGAAATGGGAGATTATATCAACGTAAAGGAAATCTTTGGCTGCGATGTATTTAACGATTCTGTTATGCAGGACCGTTTGCCGAAGAAGGTATACCGCGAACTGAAAAAGACAATAGAAGAGGGTAAGGAGCTGTCCATGGAGATCGCTGATGTGGTTGCACATGAGATGAAGGAATGGGCCATCGAGAAGGGTGCCACTCATTATTGTCACTGGTTTCAGCCGCTGACAGGCGTTACTGCCGAGAAGCATGATGCATTTGTCACAGCACCAAGAGAAGATGGCAAGGTACTCTTAAGCTTTTCCGGCAAGGAGCTGATCAAGGGTGAGCCGGATGCATCTTCATTCCCGTCCGGAGGACTTCGCGCAACATTCGAGGCCAGAGGCTATACAACATGGGATTGTACATCACCGGCCTTTGTACGTCATGACGCAGCCGGCGGAATCTTATGTATCCCTACTGCATTCTGCTCCTACACAGGAGAGGCACTTGACCAGAAAACACCGCTTCTTCGTTCCATGGAAGCAATCAATACACAGGCACTTCGACTTCTCCGCCTTTTCGGAAATACAACTTCCAAAAAAGTAACGCCTTCCGTTGGAGCTGAGCAGGAATATTTCCTGGTTGACAAACAGAAATGGCTCCAGAGAAAAGACCTGATCTACACAGGAAGAACACTTTTCGGTGCCATGCCTCCGAAAGGACAGGAGATGGATGACCATTATTTCGGAACCATCCGTCAGAGAGTTTCCGCATATATGAAAGAAGTAAATGAAGAGTGCTGGAAGCTGGGAGTTACAGCCAAGACCCAGCACAATGAGGTTGCACCGGCACAGCATGAGCTTGCGCCGATCTATGCACCTGTTAATATTGCAGCAGATCACAACCAGATCATGATGCGTATCCTGAAAAAGGTGGCAAGCCGTCACGGCATGCGCTGTCTGCTTCACGAGAAACCTTTTGCAGGCTTGAATGGTTCCGGTAAGCACAATAACTGGTCCCTGACTACTGATGACGGAATTAATCTTCTGGAGCCGGGGAAGACACCACATGAGAACATTCAGTTCCTTCTGGTTCTGACCTGTATCCTGAAAGCAGTTGACAAGCATGCAGATCTTCTTCGTGAGTCCGCAGCAGATGTTGGAAATGACCAGCGCCTTGGCGGTCATGAGGCTCCGCCAGCTGTTATTTCGGTTTTCCTTGGAGAGCAGCTTGAGGATGTGCTGGAGCAGCTGATCAGCACTGGTACTGCTACAAGAAGTAAGACAGGGGAGAAAATGGATACAGGCGTTAAGACGCTTCCGGATTTCATGAAGGATGCTACAGACCGTAACCGTACTTCACCATTTGCTTTTACCGGCAATAAATTCGAGTTTCGTATGGTTGGTTCCAAGGATTCCATTTCCGCATGCAATGTGGTGCTGAATACCATTACTGCTGAGGCGTTTAAGGAAGCCTGCGATGTTCTGGAGAGCGCAGAAGACTTTGATCTGGCAGTTCATGATCTGATCAAGGAATACGCTACCGAGCATCAGAGAATCGTATTTAACGGCAATGGCTACGCTCCTGAATGGGAAAAAGAGGCACGCCGCCGCGGACTTCCTGTTCTGTCATCTATGGTAGATGCCATTCCGGCACTTACTACAGATAAGGCTGTAGAACTGTTCGGAGAATTTGGAGTATTTACAAAGACTGAGCTGGAGTCCAGAGCGGAGATCCAGTATGAGATTTATGCGAAAGCAATTAACATCGAAGCGAAAACCATGGTGGACATGGCAACCAAGCAGATCATTCCGGCAGTTATCAAGTATACGACTGTGCTGGCAGAGTCCATCAATCAGGTGAAAGCAGTTGGACCAATTGACGTGAGTGTTCAGATGGATCTTCTGAAGAAAGCAAGCAAGCTTCTGAAAGAAGTGAACAGTACCATGAATAAGCTGAGCAAGCTGGTAGATCAGATCGAGACGCATCCGGAAGGACGTGACAGGGCAGTGTTCTGCAGAGAGAAACTGGTTCCGGCAATGGAGAAATTAAGAGAGCCGGTTGACGAACTGGAAATGTTAGTGGATAAAGATATGTGGCCGATGCCATCTTATGGAGATCTGGTGTTTGAGCCATAAAGAGATCAGGAGGACTGCAGCCGCAGTCCTCTTTTCTATTAAAGAGGTAAAGTGAAAGCAGGAATAAGATGAGTGAATTTGATTTTTTAGAGGAACAGGGTGTCAGTGCGGCGCTTATTAAGGCGGCGGAAGAGTTTCGACAGGAATATGGCGTTTCAGAGGAAGCGAAGCATAGACGGATAAAGCCGGCGCTGCCATTTTATGGGAAGGAAACATTGGAGATGGCCATGGCAGCGGTGCTGGAGCAGGAGAATCTGCTTCTGGCAGGACCGAAGGCTACGGGAAAGAATGTGCTGGCAGAGAATCTGGCATATATTTTCGGGAGACCGGTGTATAACGTGTCCTTCCATGTGAATACAAACAGCGGTGACCTGATTGGAACAGATACTTTCGTGGATAATCAGGTGAAGCTGCGTAAGGGAAGTATTTACCAGTGCGCAGAGGAAGGCGGATTCGGTATTCTGGATGAGATCAATATGGCGAAGAATGATGCGGTTTCTGTACTTCACGCCACATTGGATTACCGCCGGTCCATTGATGTGCCAGGATATGACAAAATAGACCTTCACCCGGCGGCAAGATTTATTGGAACCATGAATTACGGGTATGCCGGAACAAAGGAGCTGAATGAGGCTCTGGTTTCCCGTTTCCTGGTGATCGACATGCCGGCACAGAATGAGGAAACGCTTGGTTTTATTTTCAACAGGATGTTCCCGGATGCAAAGAAAGAGGCTGTGGAGCAGTTTATGGGAGTATTTCTGGATCTGCAGCAGAAATCCATGAACAGTGAAATTTCCACAAAGCCGCTGGATCTTCGCGGCCTGCTTGCTGCCATGAAGATCGTGCGTACCGGGCTTTCCCCATGGCAGGCGGTACGCATGGGCATTGTGAATAAAACATTTGATGTGTTTGAGAAGGAAATCGTGGAGGATGTGGTGCGAACCAGAATTCCACAGGGCTGGACACGGGAAGATGTTTATGGAGAATAAAGAAAACGAATCTTTAAAAATTTCTGCCAAATTGGTTGATCTTGAAGATGCAGAGGAATTTTTGAAGAAATCAGCTATTGGGAAAGAAAAAATTAAAATTGCAGCTGGGGATAAGAAATCAGAAAAAGTTTCAATGGAAGTACCTGTAGCGGAGAAAAGCGAAAATTTTCAGGCAAGAGAGGATAACTGTGAAGAACTGAATCTCCAGGATTATCAATTAGAGCTGGAAAACCGTATCCGAAATCTGCTCTGGACCATCAGTGGGGACTACACCCAGCAGATGAAGCCGGATGTTTCCCTGTTCCTCAGGTCAAAGGATATTGCATTGTATGATGGAATTAAGCAGGGCGCATTGGCGAAATTCTTCGATAAAGATTTTCTGGGAATGTATCTGGTGAAGAAAATCTTCATGGGCGCGGATGAAGCTGCGCTTACCTTTGTTTCGCAGCTCTGTATTGAAGAAGCCATCGGAGAACGGATTTGTGAACAGCGCCCTGGGATCTGGGAGATGCAGAGGAAAGCCTGCGAGGACATACTGGATCAGGAATATGAGACTATGCCGTCGGCAGCAGATAAGCTGGGCTATCTGAGAGTGAATCTGCTGAGAAGGCGGATTGACAGAGGGGAAAATGCGGATGCATCAAACAAAACTATAACAAATATAACGGAAAAAGAACAAAAAGATAGAAAATACAAAGGAATCTATCACTATATTGACTTGATTTCCAGCGCAGCAGAGACTGCGGATACAATGTCTTTAATCCGCATCATAGACACGGTATACAATGAAGTTGCTGAACCCGATTTTTCCAAAAAGGCAACCCTTGAGCAGGTGCTTGCTGTCACTATGGAGGATCTGACGGAGTTCGACTGGCACGACTATCTTTCCGAAGAAATGTATGAGGACGCACTGGAAAGCTATATGGAGCAGCTTACCTCCAATGTGGCGGGTATGGAGAATGTGGATGTCACCCGGGAGATGGAAGAGGAAAGGCAGTCGAAACAGAAAATTACAGTTTTGCCTCCGGAGGCTTTGGAAAAAGCCCACACCTATGTGGAACTGAATTTTGGAAAAACTTATCTGAGCGAGCTGGAAGAGAAGCGGATAAACCAGCTGATGTGCCGTGACATCCACAGCGACTGCAGCCTGTATTTTACTGAGGGAATTCTGAAAAGTCCGGTAAAACGAAATTACCAGTATGAATATGCAAAAAGGTTGAAAAATAAGAATATCTGGCTTTATCATGACAAACACCGCATTGTGAAGCGGAATATCGCCCTTCTCACAGAAATGCTGAAAAAGTCACTGGTCATCAAAAGTGAAAATCAGGAGATTCTTTCAGACAGAGGAATGATTGTTCCATCAAGGCTGTGGAGGCTTGGAAGAAGCAGTGATGCACAGGTTTTTAGGCGGGAATTGAAGGGGGATTCTTCTGATTTTGTGGTGGATGTGCTGATCGATGCCAGTGGTTCCCAGATGAGCCGCCAGGGCGAGGTAGCGCTGCAGGCCTACATTATCAGCGAGGCACTTAGCAATGCAGAGCTGCCCCACAGAGTGATGAGCTACTGCACTTTCTGGGATTATACCATTCTCCACCGCTTCAGAGAATATGACGACCAAAGAAGTGCAAATGAAAATATATTTAACTATGTAACATCATCCAACAACCGTGACGGACTTGCCATCCGGGCAGCAGGATACGGCCTGCTGAACCGGGAGGAAGAGAAAAAGATTCTGATCATTCTCAGTGATGGACGTCCTTACGACGTTATTGTCAATCGACCCAATGCGAAGAATCCGGCACCGTATCATGGGAAGTACGCAATTACCGACACCGCAGCGCAGATCCGTAAGCTGCGCAGCCAGGGAGTGAGCGTGCTGGGTGTTTTCGCCGGGGAAGAGAAAGATCTGGCGACGGAGAAGAAGATTTTTGGAAAGGATTTTGCATATATCCGAAATATTACCGGATTTTCCAAAATCGTTGGAAGATATCTTACAAAGCAATTGGAGGATGATGAATAAGAAAGCAGAATACGGAGGTAACGCCATGTTCCAAAATAACAAAAAAGCTGCCTTCCTGGACTACCTGATGATCATTGTGGGTACAGCCCTTATGGCAACTGCCATAAACAGTGTTTTCGATATGTCCGGTATGGTAACCGGAGGCTTTTCCGGTATTGCGATCCTGGTAAAAGAGTGGACGGAGGGAGTCGTGCCGGGAGGCATCCCGCTGTGGATCACAAACTTAAGTCTGAATATCCCACTGTTTCTGATCGGAATGAAGCTCAGTGGATTCCAGTTTGTGAAAAGGGCACTGGTGGGAGAAATCTGCCTGTCATTCTGGCTGGCGGTTCTTCCGGCATTTGATATTGCAGGAAATGATCTTTTGCTGGCAGCCGTTTATGGTGGTGTAATCCAGGGGATTGGAATCGGACTTGTGTTTCTTGGAAGAGGAACTACCGGGGGCACAGACATGATGGCGGCACTGCTGCAGCGGAAGCTACGCCATTACTCCATTGCCCAGATTATGCAGTTTATTGACGGAGCCATCGTACTTGTAGGTATGTATGTGTTCGGTGTGCAGAAAGCACTTTATGCCATCATCGCCGTTTATCTTGTAACAAAGGTATCTGACAGCTTGATCGAAGGTCTGAAATTTTCAAAACAGGCGTATATCATTACCAGCAAGCCTGACGAGATTTCCAAAGAAATCATGGACAAACTGGATCGCGGCGTGACCGGAGTCCACGGAAAGGGAATGTACTCCGGCCAGGACAAGCTGCTTCTTTACTGCGTTGTGGGACGCAAGGAGATCGTGGCATTGAAAGAGCTGGTAGACCATATTGACCCGGCTGCTTTTGTGATCGTGTCTGACGTGCGTGAAGTCCATGGTGAGGGATTTATTGAACGTAAGTAAAAAGAAAAACTTTACCAAAGCCTTCTGCGCACCGCAAAAAAAGGGGAAAATAGGGCTTGAAATTGGAGTGATATAGAAAAAGTTAAAAAAATTTGCTGGAAATTTGTAAATTTTTTCTACTTTCCTCTTCCTTTTTTGGTGATTTTGTATTAAAATAGGTTCATGAATTTTTGGAATCAGTAGATTTTCCTAAGACTGTCTGAGGTTTTGTGCAATATTACAGATTTGAGACCGCGAATTTTGGCACTAATGGACAGCGATTCATGCCGGGTATACCGGCGAACATATAATGTTACTGCTCTCTTTGACAATGTTTTCACTATCCTGGAATACATTGACAGCTGTGAGACCAGTAGCCCTATAATTTACAAGAAGGGACGGAAGGGTAATGATATCAAATCAGGTACTGCAGAATACACTTGAGGGGCTCAGGGAGATATCCAGGACGGAGTTTTGCATTATTGACACAGATGGCAAGACACTGGCGTCCACCTACAGTGAATTTGAGATTCAGCCACAGGATATTCAGGCATTTGTGGAATCCCAGGCTGCCAGCCAGCTTGTGAAAGGTTATCAGTATTTCAAGGTCTGTGATGATTACCAGCTGGAATACATTCTGGTCGCCCACGGAGAAGATGAAGATACTTATATGGTAGGAAAGCTTGCCGCTTTCCAGATCCAGAGCCTGATCGTTGCATATAAGGAGCGTTTTGACAAGGACAGCTTCATTAAGAACCTGCTTCTTGATAACCTGCTTCTGGTAGATATTTATAATCGTGCGAAGAAGCTTCATATTGATGCTGACGTTCGACGGGTGGTTATGATCCTGGAGCTTGAGCAGGAGAGAGAGCACAGCTCCATGGAGAGCGTGAAGAGTCTGTTCGGCGGCAAGAGCAAGGACTTTATCACAGCTGTTGATGAGAAGAGCATTATCATTGTCAAGGAACTTGAGGAGAACGAAGGATACGAGGAGATGGACAAGCTTGCCCAGACCATCCTTGATACCTTAGGACTTGAGAAAGAGAATACTACACATATTGCATACGGAACTATCGTAAGCGAGCTGAAGGAAGTTTCCCGTTCCTACAAGGAAGCCAGAATGGCTCTTGATGTAGGCAAGATTTTCTCACCTGAGAAGGACGTTATTGCTTACAGCTCTCTTGGAATAGGCCGTCTGATCTATCAGCTTCCGATCCCGCTGTGCAAGATGTTCATTAAGGAGATCTTCGGCGGCAAGTCCCCGGATGATTTCGACGAGGAGACTCTGGTCACCATCGACAAGTTCTTCGAGAACAGCCTGAATGTATCCGAGACCTCCAGACAGCTTTACATTCACCGTAATACTCTGGTTTATCGTCTGGACAAGCTTCAGAAGAGCACCGGACTTGACCTTCGTGTATTCGAGGATGCGATCACATTCAAGATTGCGTTGATGGTTGTAAGATACATGAAGTATATGGAGACTCTGGAGTATTAATTTTCATATCTGTAATTTCTGTGCCTGCTGCATTTGTTTGTGGCAGGCATATTTTATCTCTTGTGATTTATCAGTATGAGAACTCTGAACGTGGTATTTGGAAATATTTCTGGATCTGCTTTGTGTTTCCTTTGTGAAATCTATTGCGTTCTTAGTTTTCTCTGTTATAATAAAGTACTGCCTGAAAATGAAGCTGGAAAGATGGCATGTTACTGTGTATGGAAGAAGATATGATAACGATAGAACGGTAATGGTTACTGTTCACTGGTAACATTCCGCGAGGCGTTTTTTGTGAACGAAGTTCACAGTAACCAGTAACCGGTAATGCTTATGCTTTCGGGAAAAATAAGGTTGCATTTTCATCAGACATATATTACAATAATGTTACATAAAAATTAAGCAAACTGCTGAATTGAATTTTTATATGAAAAATGTAGGAGGATATCATGATTGATCTGATAGATGTAAGCAAGTCCTATGGACCGGGACTGCCGGCCGTGAATCACGCCAATCTCCATGTAGATAAAGGTGAATTCGTATTTATAGTAGGAAACAGCGGTTCTGGTAAATCCACGCTGATCAAGCTGCTTTTGAAGGAACTGGATTCCACATCCGGTACGATTATCGTAAGCGGAGAGAAGCTTGAGGGGATGAAGCACCGCCGTGTGGCCAAATACCGCCGTAAGCTTGGTGTTGTATTCCAGGACTTCCGTCTTCTGAAGGACAGGGATGTGTATGAGAATGTAGCTTTTGCCCAGCGTGTTGTGAACCGTCCTACCAGAGTTATCCGCAAGAGAGTTCCGGAGGTACTTCAGGAAGTTGGACTTGCAGGGAAATACAAGGCGTACCCGGACGAGCTGTCAGGTGGAGAGCAGCAGAGAGTTGCCCTTGCCAGGGCGATTGTAAACCGTCCGGACATCCTTCTTGCAGACGAGCCAACTGGTAATCTTGACCCGAAGACATCCGAGGAGATTATGAAGCTCCTTGAGGAGATCAACCAGCGTGGAACCACCGTTCTGGTAGTAACTCACAATAAAGAGATTGTCAATTCCATGAAGAAGCGTGTACTGACCATGCATAATGGAGTGATCATCAGCGACGAGAAAGAGGGAGAATATTATGAGGCCTAGTACCATCTGGTATACTCTGAAGCAGGGTATCAAGAACATCAAGAGAAATTTCATGTTTTCCATTGCTTCTATTATTACGATGGCAGCATGTATTTTTCTTTTCGGAATTTTCTTTTCCATTGTAAATAATGTGAATACGCTGGCGCATAAGGTTGAGGAAGATGTGCCGATCACAGTGCTTTTTAATGAAGGAACCACACAGGAGCAGATGGATGCAGTTGGAGAACTGATCAGGCAGCGCCCGGAGGTTTCCAAGATTGAATTTGAGTCCGGTGATGAAGCCTGGGAGAAGATGAAGCAGGAATATTTCGGTGATGACTCTGAGGCAGCAGACGGTTTCAAGGATGATAACCCGCTGGCAAACTCATCCAACTACCGTGTGTACATGAACAACATTGAGAAACAGTCTGAGCTGGTTGCCTACATCAAGACACTGGATAATGTACGAGAGGTCAATCAGTCTGAACAGGCTGCCAAGACTCTTGGTTCCATTAACCGTATTGTTTCCTATGTATCTGTGGCTGTGATCGTGATCCTGCTGCTGATCGCTATTTTCCTGATCAGTAATACCATTTCCGTTGGTATTACAGTTCGTAAGGACGAAATCGGAATTATGAAATATATTGGTGCTACCGATAGTTTTGTACGTGCACCGTTCCTTCTGGAGGGTATGATCCTGGGACTGATCGGTGCAGGAATCCCACTAATCATTTTGTATTTCTGTTACAATAATGTGGTAACCTATGTATATACCAAGTTCAGCGTACTTCTGGGTGTTGTAGATTTCATTCCGGTTGGACAGATCTACCAGACCCTGGTTCCGGTGGCGCTGGCTCTGGGAATTGGAATTGGTCTTGTGGGAAGCTTTATTACTACAAGAAAACACTTGAAGGTGTGAGAGTTCTGTTTTACAATAAGGGCGGTTGTTCGCATTCCGCCAGAATATGAGAAGAGGATATGGGGGCTGCTGGAGAGATCTGGCAGTCCTTTTGTATAAAAACAAGTAAGGTGTTTCAAGGCGGACGCATTGGGGCAAATGATATTCCACGCAAGTCGGTGCAACGCTCCGGTGAGCTAGCTGGAAACTGGATGAAACTTGTATGGTGAGGAGTGATAATATATGGCAGATAAACAATTTATGAAGGGGGCTGTAACTGGTGTGCTTTGCGCATCCCTGGTGCTGGGCGGGGGATATGTGGGTCTTCAGAAAGCGGGACGTGCGGGAAGTAATGTACTGTCGGATGTGGTGGTTACCCAGAAGATTAAGTATCTGGAAGATATTATAGATCAGAATTATCTGGAAGATGTGGATGAGGATTCGCTGAAGGAGGGGATTTATACCGGGCTTCTGTATGGGCTGGGGGATCCGTATTCCAGATATTATACGGAGGAAGAATACGAGGAGGAGATGAGAGATACGGAGGGCTCTTACTCTGGAATCGGTGTGAGCATTACCCAGAATACGGAGGGTGGTATTCTGGTGGTGGATTGTTATGAGGGCAGTCCGGCAGATGAGGCCGGGCTGAAGGCGAATGATGTGATCACGGCCGTGAACGGAACGGATGTAACGGAAATGACGCCAGCTGAGGTCTCAAAGATGATCCGGGAAAAGGAGGACGGTACTTCTATCCTGACCGTCTATCACCAGGAGGCAGATGAACCGGAAGAAATTACAGTGACTTTGAGCGATGTGGAGCTGCCCACTGTTTCTTATGAAATGCTGGAGGATTCTATAGGATATTTGCGAATTACAGAGTTTACCATGGTAACACCCCAGCAGTTTGAGGATGCTTACAAAGATCTTCAGGCAAAAGGCATGGAGAAGCTGATCGTGGATCTTCGTGACAATCCAGGTGGGGTGCTTTCTTCTGTGTGCGATGTGCTGCGCCAGATTTTGCCCGAAGGACTGATCGTGTATACAGAGGATAAATATGGGGAAAAACAGGAGATGAAGTGTGACGGCGACACTCCGATCGACATTCCGCTGGCAGTGCTGGTAAATGAGAACAGCGCCAGTGCATCAGAGATTTTTGCCGGGGCAGTGAAGGATTATGAGATTGGAACGATTGTGGGAACCACCACTTATGGAAAGGGAATCGTTCAGAGCATCCGCCAGCTCTCTGATGGAAGTGCGGTGAAGCTGACTACGGCGAAATATTTTACCCCCAAGGGCAATGATATCCACAAGGTGGGAATCACGCCGGATGTGGAGGTAAAACTGGATGCCAGCCTTTTGAATCGGACGGATTATACCCATGACGAGGATAATCAGCTTCAGGCCGCAATAGAGGCGGTTTCTCGTTGACAAAACCACTATGTTGGATTAGAATGGTAAAAGGATTTTTGCAAAATAACGCGCCTGATCTGCGCGATAAACAGGCGGATCAGCCGACGGTTATTTTGTTGACAGGCAATAGCTGTGAAGGCATTGAACAGCTATGACAGGCACAATAAATGTGGAGGAACCATCAATGAAACACAATTTTAAGAAAATCGAGCCGAAATGGCAGAAAAAGTGGGAAGAGCAGCAGGCATTTAAAGCTGTTGACGGAAGTGATAAACCGAAATTCTACGGCCTTGTAGAGTTCCCATACCCAAGTGGTGCGGGAATGCACGTTGGACATATTAAGGCATATTCCAGTATCGAGGTACTTTCCAGAAAGAGAAGAATGCAGGGATACAATGTACTGTTCCCCATCGGATTCGATGCATTCGGACTTCCTACTGAGAATTATGCGATTAAGACGAATACACATCCTCGTGAGATCACAGACCAGAACATTGCGAAATTCACTAATCAGCTGAAGAGTGTTGGATTCTCCTTTGACTGGAGCCGTGTGATCGATACCACACAGGAAGATTTCTATAAATGGACTCAGTGGATTTTCCTGAAAATGTTTGAGAACGGACTTGTTTTCCGTGATAAGACATTAGTTAACTATTGTCCATCCTGTAAGGTTGTTCTTTCCAATGAGGACAGTCAGGGAGGAAAATGCGATATCTGCCACAGCGACGTTATCCAGAAGTCCAAGGATGTCTGGTATTTAAGAATCACCCAGTATGCAGACAAGCTTCTTGAGGGACTGGAGGATGTGGACTATCCGGCGAACATCAAGCAGCAGCAGGTAAACTGGATCGGTAAATCCACAGGTGCTTTCGTAAACTTCGCAGTTGACGGAATTGATGAGACACTGCAGATTTACACCACCAGACCAGATACCCTGTTCGGTGTAACCTTCATGGTTATCGCACCGGAGCATCCGCTGATCGACAAATATGCTGACCGCATTACCAACATGGATGCGATCAAGGCTTACCGTGAAGAGTGTGCGAAGAAGACTGAGTTCGAGAGAACCCAGCTTGTAAAAGAGAAAACAGGTGTATGCATCCAGGGACTTGAGGGCGTAAATCCTGTAAATGGCAAGAAGATCCCGATCTACATTGCAGACTATGTAATGATGGGATATGGTACCGGCGCGATCATGGCGGTACCGGCACATGACCAGAGAGACTATGATTTCGCCAAGAAATTTGGTATTGACATTATCCAGGTTATCAAGGGCGGCGACATTGAGAAAGAAGCCTACACAGGTGACGGTGAGATGATCAACTCCGATTTCCTGAATGGCTATACAAATAAGAAGGATTCCATCAAGCGCATGCTGGAAGAGCTTGAGAAGAAGGGCATTGGTAAAGCTGGCGTTCAGTATAAGATGAAAGACTGGGCATTTAACCGTCAGAGATACTGGGGCGAGCCAATCCCGATCGTTCATTGTCCGAAATGTGGTGATGTAGCAGTTCCATATGAGGAGCTTCCGCTTCGTCTGCCGAAGATCAAAGACTTCCAGCCAGGTGAGGACGGACAGTCTCCACTTGCAAAGATCGATTCCTTCGTAAACTGCAAATGCCCGAAATGCGGCGGCGATGCCAAGAGAGAGACTGATACCATGCCACAGTGGGCTGGATCTTCCTGGTATTTCCTTCGTTATGTGGATCCACACAATACAGAAGCTCTTGCAGACCGCAAGAAGATGGAATACTGGATGCCGGTTGACTGGTACAACGGCGGTATGGAGCATGTAACCAGACATATGATCTACTCCAGATTCTGGCATCATTTCCTGTATGACATGGGAATTGTCAATACTCCGGAGCCATATGCGAAACGTTCTGCACAGGGTATGATCCTTGGTTCAGACGGCGACAAGATGAGTAAATCCAAGGGCAACGTTGTTGACCCGCTTGACATTGTAAATGAGTATGGTGCAGATGCACTTCGTACCTACGTTCTCTTCATGGGTGACTACGGCGCAGCTGCTCCGTGGAACGACAGCTCCGTAAGAGGCTGCAAGCGTTTCCTTGAGAGAGTTGCAGGACTGACCGATATCATGACAGAGGAGCCGGCAGCCAAGGATATGGAGGTTAAGATCCATAAGGCAATCAAGAAGGTATCCTCCGATATCGAGGCTATGAAGTTCAACACTGCAATTGCCTGCCTGATGACTCTTATCAACGAGATTTATGCAGTTGGCAAGATCAGCAAGGATGACCTTGTAATCTTCATCAAGCTCCTTTGCCCGTTTGCACCTCATCTTTGCGAGGAAATCTGGGAGACCATCGGCGGAGAAGGCTTACTTTCCCTTTCCAAGTGGCCGGAATATGAAGAGAGCAAGACTGTAGAGGACTCCATAGAAATCGGTGTCCAGGTCAACGGTAAGGTTCGTGGAACCATCGTAATCCCGAACGGCTGTGCGAAAGAGGAAGCTCTTGAGCTGGCGAAGAAGGACGAGAGAGTAGCTTCCTTCTTGGAAGGCAAGACTCTTGTAAAAGAGATTTATGTACCGAATAAGATCGTAAACTTTGTTGCGAAATAAAGATTACTGGAATTGAGAAACTCCCTGTCAGGAAGCTGGCGGGGAGTTTTGACGTAGCCAGAGAAAATGCAGAGATAGTCCACTGTTGGTTGTAGAAGTATATAGAAAATGCATAAAACGATTATGACTGCTTTAAGGAATTAAATGTCTGCTCATAATGTAGAATGCGATTTTTTTGATTTTCCAATAAAGTGGTTCGCTTTAATTCAATGGCAATTGCGTAATCTACAAGTTCTTTTCCAGTGCTGTCGAGAAGACGATATTTCTCGATAAGCTGCTGTTCGGAGAGGGATTGAACATCGACAGCTGTAGTCGCTCTTTCTTCTGTTAATCCTAACAGGTAATCGGTAGAGACGTGAAAAAACTGCGATATCTTTATAAGAAATGGAAAGCCAGGTTCCCGAATGTCCATTTCGTAATTGCGCAAAGTGTTGGCAGGAATGCCAAGCTCAGCCGCGAAAGTGTCGCGATTGCGATAACCATGTTCTTTACGCAGCTGCATAAGTCTTTTTCCAAAAGTCATGATAAAAATCCCTCCATTTTCTATTATTGATTGACAAAATCATATAGAATAGATATAATATACTCACCAGAACAGTTGGAAGGTAGATGCTCTCTACCTGATCCTGTTATATTGGGTGTTGACTATTGAGATAGCCGTTCCGCAACTTTTCCAGGGTTAGGACGGCTATTTCTTATGTATGGCGAATTCCAGAGCCTGTTTGAAAAAGCATTCCTGCAATCTGCACGCCCCACTTTGCGGTATATTTTGTCCGAATTCGGTTG
>OLRC01001483.1_pt1 | contig 14925 bp, 14 predicted proteins | sample 1672081 | NCBI WGS metagenome assembly OLRC01 (sample SAMEA3136643, study PRJEB25190) | human gut metagenome | biome: human gut; feature: human-associated habitat; material: faeces | place: Austria | collected 2013
TATGGGCTTTGCGGCATATTCATATGATCGGCAACGTGGCAAAGCAGCCGCTCTGAAGGCATTGGCCGTTCGTCCCTCGACCCCGAAAATGCGTGCGGGGGGGGGGCTCTGAATGAAGGTGCCCTTCGAACAGGGAACGGCTGGCCTCTCGGGCCACGGTCACGGCGCAGCGCGCGGCGCTGACGCTTCCGGTGGCGCGGCGCGGCACGGTGCGCCCGTCTCTTCGCACGACGCTTCCGCATACGACGCTTCGGGCTTTCGGCCCGCCGTGCCTCTTGGCGGACAGGCGCGTGACGGCCGCCGGTTTTCGGCATCGAAGCCGCAGGCAGGAGGCTCTACCGCTTCCGGACAAGCCAATGGCCTGCGTCCTGCTCCGGATCTGACGAAGACCGAAGACATCATCCGCGTGCGCAAGAAGCGCAAGAAGCCGAGCAGGGGCAAGAAGGCCGTGCTCGTCATGCTGATAGCGCTTGCGTGCGTGCTGGGGCTGGCCGGAGGCGCCGCCGCCCTCTATCTCAACTCGCTCAACCAGGCCCTGTCGTTCGACGACAAGGAGGAAGAGAGCCAGCTTCGCGCCGCGCTTGCCGCGCCGACGCCGGAAGCCAAGGAAAAGCCCTTCTACATGCTGCTTCTGGGTTCCGATGCACGCGAGGGCGACGAGGCGTCGCGCTCGGACGTGATGATCCTCTTGCGCGTGGATCCCGAAAAAGGCCAGCTGACCATGGTGTCCATTCCGCGCGACACGATGGTGGATCTGCCCGGTTACGGGCGCTCCAAGATCAACGCCGCGTACGCCTATGGGGGCGCGTCCGGGGCCGTGGAGGCCGTGAAGAAGTTCGCCGGCGTGCCCATCTCGCATTATGCCGAAATCCATTTCCAGGAGCTCGAGCAGCTAGTGGACGCGCTGGGCGGCGTGTGGGTGGACGTGCCCGTGTCCAACGACCAGACCGGCAGCTCGAACACCGGCATGGAGCTGGAAGCGGGCGAGCAGCTGCTCACCGGCAAGCAGGCGCTCGCTTTCGCGCGCGAGCGCTACGGATACGAGCGCGGCGACTTCCAGCGCGCCGACAATCAGAAGATCCTGCTGCAAGCCATCATCAAGAAGGTGCTGTCCCTGTCGCCCATCGACCTGCCAGGCACCATTCAGCAACTGGCGTCGTGCGTGACCACGGACTATTCCGTCACCGACATCATCGCCTTGGCACAGAAGTTCCAAGGTGCCGGTTCCATCGCGTTCTATTCGGCGACCGTGCCTTCTTCCACCATGACGTTGGACAGCGTGTCCTACGTGGTGACCGACCAGGCTGCTTGGACCGACATGATGCAGCGGGTGAATGCCGGCGCCGATCCGAACGACGAGACGGTTGTCACGCCGAGCGACTCGCAGGTGGCGCCGGAAGTGGCCGTCGTGGGAGATGGGACCGCCGATGGCGGCGAGGGGGATTCGCCGGACGGCGCCGCAGGATCCGAGCCCGAGGGCGGCGCGGCCGCGCCGACGGAATAAGACGAACGAGGAACGCGAAGGACGCACATGACACTGCTCGAACTGCTCAAGCTCTTGCGCAAGCACATCAAGCTGGTGATAGCCCTGCCGGTCGTCTGCGCTCTGGCCACCGCCGCCGTGGCGTGGCTGGTGCTGCCGAACACGTACACGGCCAGCGTGTCCATGTACGTGCTCACGCGGTCCGGCGAGAGCGACGGCACCCTGTCGAGCACCGATCTGTCCGCCAGCCAGATGATCGCCAACGACGTGGCCGGCCTCTTCAAGGACAGGCGCGTGCTTGACGACACGGCGGCTTCTCTGCAGATGACCAGTCTTGGAGGCTACGACATCAAGGTGGAAAGCGGCACCACGACCCGCGTCATCACGCTTTCCGTGACGGGCGAGTCGGCTCAGTCGGTGGCCATCGTGGCCAACGCCCTGGCCGCCACCACCGACGAGGTGGCCCGCGAGGCCATGGACGTCAAGAGCGTGAACGTCATCGGCCCGGCGACCGAGCCTGCGACCCCCTCGGGCCCGCCTCGCGCCCTGTACACGGTGGTGGCGTTTCTTGCCGGAGCCTTCTTGGCGGTGGTCGTCGTGGTGCTTATGGACATGACGAACACGCGGGTGCGCAACCCCGAAGAGGCCGAAGAGCTGTTGGGCGTGCCGGTCATTGGTCGCATTCCCAGGATCCAGGGTTAGGGAGGACCGACCATGGCCAAGAAAAAGAAACAGTCCTCCAACGCGCTGGAGGTGCAGAACGCCGCGAAGACGCTCTTCGCGAACATCCGCTTCATGTCGCCGGACGACCCCATCAAGTCCATCGTCGTCACGAGCTCGGTCCCCAACGAGGGCAAGTCCACCTGCTCGGTGGAGCTGGCGCGCGCCATTGCGACGTCCGGCAAGACCGCGCTTCTGGTGGAGGCCGACATGCGCCGCCGCACGTTGGCGGGGATGCTGAACGTGCGTCCTGCGGCGGGGGCGTATTCCGTGCTCACCGATGCCACGCCGCTTGGCGCCGCCATCGCCACCACCACGACGCCCAACCTGTACTTCCTGGACATCGAGCCCAACATCCCCAACCCGGCCGACATCCTGTCGTCCAAGCGCTACCGCAAGTTGGTGGGCCTGCTGGAGGACACGTACGACTACGTGGTGTTCGACACGCCGCCCGTGGGCACGTTCGTGGACGCCGCCATTCTGTCCAACATGGTGGATGGCACGGTGATGGTGGTGAAGCCTAACTCCACGAAGCGCGCGGAGCTTGTGGACGCCTACGGGCAGCTGAAGAAGGCCGACGCGAACGTGCTGGGCATCTGCGCCACGTTCTGCGAGGGGACGGGCTCCGAATACTACTACGCCTACTACACCAGCTCGGGCGAGCGCGTGAAGGCGGGAGAAGCCGCACCGCTGCCGTCCGGGCACATGCCCTCGACCGAGCCTCATGGTGCCCGCCCGGCGGGCGGCGGTTCGGGCGGCCGCGGTGCCGGTGCCGGCCGTGGCTCGTCGGCCGGCCGCGGGTCGGGCCGCGTCGCCTCTTCGCAGGCGGCGAACCGCGCTGGATACGCGCACCAACCCGATGCGGCAGGGAAGGCGCGGCACTAGATGAGAGACCTGCATTGCCATATCCTTCCGGGCGTGGACGACGGCGCGCGGGACTTGCAGGAGTCCCTCGCGATGCTGCAGGCTGCGCAGAATGCCGGCATCACGTCCATCGTGTGCACGCCGCATTGCCGTGACCCCTACTTCGACTACGACGCCATGTGGGACGCCTACGACCTGCTGGTGGAACATGCCAGCGGCTTCCCGTTGGCCATGGGGTTCGAGGTCAACCACGCCAAGCTCATGGATTTGGGCATGGAGTGGGCGGACCGTCTGCACTTCGACGGCTCGAACGAGTTCTTGCTGGAGCTTTCCACCAAGGCGTGCAAGCCCGATTTCGACGTGTACGAGCGCACCATCTTCGAGTTGCAGGCGAAGGGCTACCAGGTGATCATCGCGCATCCCGAGCGCTATCTGGCCATCCAGGAAGACGTGGAGGTGGCGCGCCGTCTGGTCAAGATGGGTTGCCAGCTGCAGGTTTCGGCCGATTTCGTGGCGGGCGGGCGCATGGGCTCCGAGCGCAAGCCCGCTCGGCGGCTGTTCGAGGAGAACCTGGTGAGCTTCATCGCGAGCGACGCGCACAAGGTGGGGCACTACCAGTACTTCGCCGAGGCGAAGCGGGACTACCGCACGCGCGGCAAGCACGCGCGTCTGTAAGGCGGCCGCCCGCTTTGGGCGCGCCAGGATAGGGCCCGCAGGGTTTCGCGCTTCGGCGCTGCGGGCGGCAGGACAAAAAGCGCAGCCGCCAATCTGATGGGTGCGGTGGGCGGGACTTCGCCGCCTGACGGCAACGGCTGGCGGCACGAAGTGGATTTCACCGGGACGAGGGTCCCGAGGAAATAGAAGGCGGCGCAGCTTTCGGGCTGTGGCGCCGCAAGGAAATATCTTGAGTACCACAGGATCATCGCCGAGCGCGTGTTCTGGATCGGCCAAGAGCATGAATATCGTTGTTGCTCGATGCCTCAGGCACACGTAGAGCCTTTCCGTTGGCGATGCCTCGTGTTCAGGCTTGTCGCTTCCTCTGCCGGGCGAGCCCTCGTTCGTGTCCGCAAGGACATGTTCGAGCGGGCGTTCGAACGTCTGGCGCCACACGAACCCAAAGGCGTTTGCGTGAGAGCGCATGCGTGGCTGTCCGTAGTTCTTGGTCGGAACGGATTCGAAGGAGGTGAGAGCCATGTGGTATGTCATACAGGTAGGAGGCGGCAAAGAGAAAAGCGCACACCGCCTTATCGAGCGGTTCGTTCCTGAAGGGTTGATGAAAGAACTGTTCATCCCTCAATACGAGATCATGAAGCGATACGAAGGGGAGTGGCGCACCTGCACCGAGACCCTGCTCCCCGGCTATCTGTTCGTCGTCACGAACCAGCCGGAAAAACTCGCCGTGGCGCTCCGCGACGTGCCGGCTTTCACCAGGCTTCTCGGCAACAACGATATGTTCACTCCCTTGACCGATCAAGAAGTGGCCTTCGTGAACGCGTTCACGGAATCCGGCAAGCGCGTCGTGCGCATGTCGGAAGGCGTCATCGAAGGCGACGAGATCGTGATACTCAAGGGCCCGCTCATGCATCAGACGGGCCTGATCAAAAAGGTAGACCGCCACAAACGGCTGGCCTATTTGGACATCCAGATACTCGGAAGAACGAAGACCATCAAAGTCGGACTGGAAATTGTCAGAAAGAGACCTTGACAACATCATAGAAGCAGACGGCGCTGCCGCGCTGGGAGAACCTGTGATCGGCGCATCGGACGGCCTTGAGGCTGGCGCGCCGGGCGGCTCCGAAGCGACTGAGCCTATCGTATCCGAAAACCCCAACCACGGAAGGCCGTGCGGGGAGGGCATGAAAGATGGGGAGGGATTGCTTCCGGATTCGGCGAAGCTCTTTTTGGGATATTGGAGGCGTTCTCGGGCGCGCGACTACCTACATATCTTCCCATGTGTTTTCGGGAATACGCAGAGGGCGCATGGGAAATTGCCCCCCCCCCCTCATCTCATTTCGTTTTGAGGGCGGTGAAACTCAATGGCAGAAGTGAATGTTGCTGCGGAAATGTGCGACGAACGCGCGAGTTGCGCTGTTGCTGCTGTTGATCTCGACGGACGGCCCCAGACACTTCGGGCAGCAGAATCAGGAGGGGCTTGCGAAGAACCCAAGTTGGGCACGCCGAAGTTCGTTGCCGAGTGTAGAGAACTGGATCACCGTTCGTTCGGCTATCGATTTTTGAAACGCCTCTTTGACGTGGTGTTCAGTTTTGTTGCCCTCATTGTGGGACTTGTTCCCGGTCTGCTCTTCTCCGTTGCGATTGCCGTGGAGACAAGAAGTTTTCCGATCTATTCACAGGTTCGAATAGGCAAATGGGGCAAGCCCTTTCGAATTTACAAGTTCAGAACCATGGTGGCCGACTCCGATAATGTGGAGAAATATTTCACTCCCGAGCAGCTTGAAGTGTGGAAGAGGGAACGGAAGGTCGATGACGACCCCCGAATTACAAGACTCGGGCGCATCTTGAGGGCTACGAGTTTTGACGAAACTGTGCAGTTCATCAATGTCCTTTTTGGTCAAATGACCATAGTCGGCCCTAGGGCAATCACCTATGAAGAAGTGGGGGAGTTTGGCTCAGATGCCACGCTGCTCCTTTCCGTTCCTCAAGGTATCACTGGTGCCTGGCAGGCGGGGCCGCGCAACGAGGCAACTTTCGAGAGCGGAGAGCGGCAGCGTATAGAACTTGAGTACGCGCGCAATGCATGTCTCAAGGAGGACATCCGCATTTTTCTTGCGACCTTCAGCGCAATGCTTGGTAAAAGGAAATCGGGTCGATGAACGATAGAAACGAAATTTGCAGAAGGACAGGAAACAGAGTTTGGTATCTGGATTGGTTAAGGGCGTTTGCCTGCTTGGCGGTTGTGTTGATTCATTGCCTCACTATCTATTTGGACAATACCTCGGTGGCTGAAGTTGGTGAGGTGCGCGCCATAGTTTGGACAGAAATCCACGTGGTGTTCGCCAGATGGGCCGTGCCCGTTTTTCTGATGATAACAGGGGCGCTTCTCCTTGATCCGAACAGGAATATAGGATGGGTCAAGGTGCGCGGCTACGTCGCTCGCATGGCTGTGGTTCTCGTTGTCTTTGGGACGTTTTTTGCGCTTATGGAACTCGTTTTCTCTCAGGGGAGTTTCAACGTGTCCATGATTGCAGCTGCGGTCGTTAAAGTGTTTCAAGGCGAGAGCTGGAGCCATCTTTGGTATCTGTACGACCTGATCGGAATCTATCTGCTGCTTCCTATTCTGAGGGCGTTTGTTGCGAGGTGCGGCGAACGGGATTACTGGATTGCTCTTGGTATTCTGTTTGTCTGCTCGCTCGTACTGCCAACCATCAACTCCGCTATTGGCCTTTCGCTTGAAACATTCGTATGGCTGGGTTTTTCGGTGTTCTATGTGCTTCTCGGATGGTATCTAAGGGCATTCGATGTATCGATTCGCATTATGGTGCCACTTGGTATTGCTTGCCTTGTCGCTGTCGTCGTAGTGGCAGGTGGCGGTGTGGTCATGACAGGTGGATATCAGCGGTGGTCTTGGGAGCCGGCCTCTCCTTTTATCGCCATATGGGCTACGGCGCTGTTTGTTGCGGCGAAACGCTTTGTGGACAGGCCGCTGCGAAAGGGAGGCGTGTTTGAGACGCTCGCTTCGCTCAGTTTCGCGGTATACCTGCTCCATCCTGTTTTTGCGAACCTGCTATACAAGGCGCTCGACTGGGGCCCCAAGATACTTCCTCCTGGCTTGTTTGAGATCGTGACGTATGCCGTCGTTTTGTTCGGTGCGCTTGCAGCGGCTCTCGTTGTGAAGCGTCTTCCGCTTATTGGGAGGTGTCTGTAGTGAAGGATGTCCGCATATCATTCGTCATCCTCACATGGAATTCGAGAAAGTTTGTGTCGGCCTGCCTTGAATCGGTCCTTGGGCTCGGTGACGTCTGCTTAGAGGTTCACGTGGAGGACAATGGGTCGACTGACGGTACGCCTGAAATGCTAGAAGCGCTTGCTGTTTCGGATCGTCGCCTTCACGTTGAATATCTCGACTCGAATCTTGGAACGACGGTTTCCAGAAATCTCGCTCTGAGGCGTGTCTCTCCCGAAGCTACGCATGTATGCGTTCTCGATTCGGATACGGTAATTAACCGCGAGGCGTTTCATTTGATGGTTGAGGCGTTGCAGCGGGATTCTCGCATCGGAGTCGTTGGTCCCACGATGATGTCTTCGTCTGGAGACGTCCAGCATTCGGGAAGGAATCTGCCAACTTTCGCTATAAAGGTCGGCAAGGCGTGCCCGTTTGAAAAACTTTCGAAGAGGGCTCACGAGGCCGAGATACCAACAACACCTATTATCGGCGGTCTTCAAGACGTTGGCTACCTGCTTTCAGCGTGTTGGCTCATGCCTAAGTCAACGATCGATGTTGTCGGCCTGCTGGACGAAAGAATCTTCTATGCGCCCGAGGATGTTGACTGGTGTTTAAGGTGCCATAAGGCGGGACTGAGGGTGGTTCTCGTGCATGGTGCTCGGATAGTGCATGAATACCAACGTATATCGCGTCGAAAGCTTGTCAGCAAGGCGAACTGCGAACACATCAAGGGCCTTGCGTACTATTTTTTCAAGCACCGCTATTTCGTAAAGCCCCCTCAGTTTGAAATAGAAGGAGAGAAACGATGAATGCGATTTTTGTAAACCCGCCTTTCAAGGCAGAGTACGGCAAGTTTGCACGCGAAAATCGCAGCGCCGCCATCACGCGATCCGGCACCCTCTACTATCCGCTGTGGCTCATCTACGCGGCTGCCGTGTGCGAGGCGGATGGATTCGATGTGTCGTTCCTCGATGCGCCCGCGAAACCCATGGGCGAAGATGAATCTTTCCGATGGATCGCGGAGCACGGGGGTGACGAGACGAAGCTCTTCGTGCTCGAAACTTCCACCCCGTCGATTTTCTCAGATATTTCATTCGGAGATAGGTTGAAGGAACTCTATCCCGATGCTTTCGTTATGCTCGTGGGCACGCACCCTTCGGCGCTTCCCGAAGAGACGATAATGAACTGTAAGGCTGTCGATGCCCTTGCTCGTCATGAGTTCGACTACATCGTGCGAGATGTCGCCCGCGCTCTGCGCGACGGGAATAATCCGTTTGCAGTGAACGGCCTGACGTACCGGAATGAGGACGGGACGCCTGCTTCAAATCCAGACTATCCCTACATTGCTGATCTCGACGAGATTCCCTTTGCGGCGCCATTTATAAAGCGGCATCTGAACCACCGCGACTACTTCTTTGCCGCTTCCGCATACCCGGAAATCCAGATTTTTACGGGGCGAGGATGTCCTGCGCGCTGTGCATTCTGTGTCTATCCGCAGACGATGCACGGTCATCGGTATCGAGTCCGTTCGGTGGAAAACGTCATCGCGGAGATCGAGTACATTCGCGACAACTTTCCTGATGTGAAGGAGATCGTCATCGAGGACGACACCTTTACGATTAACAAGAAGCGCACCATGGCGTTCTGCGACGAGATGATTTCCCGGGGGCTTCACAGGCGGTTCCGGTGGCTGTGCAATGCCCGTGTAAATCTTGACTACGAGACGATGAAGAAGATGAGGGAGGCTGGCTGCAAGCTTATCATTCCTGGGATTGAAAGCGGTAGCCAGGAGATTTTGAACAATATCCGTAAAGGAACGACTATCGAGCAGGTGCGTGAATATGTTGCCGCCGCTAAAAAAGCGGGTCTTGCCATTCATGCGTGCTATATGGTTGGCAACAAGGGTGAGACGAGGGAGACTATGCAGCAGACTCTTGCTTTCGCCCTCGAGCTCAATACCGACACGGCTCAGTTTTATCCGCTCCTGCCGTTTCCCGGCACCGAGCATTGGCGCTGGTACAAGGAAGCGGGTTACATTAAGGGCGACTACTCCGACTATGTCAAAGAGGATGGCACCATCAATTCGCTGGTTGAGCTGCCGGATATCTCTTCCGAAGAGATGGTTGCGTTTTGTGACGATGCGCGCAGGAAATACTACTGGCGTTCAAGCTATATCTTGCATCGCCTGCGCGTCGGCATGACCGATCCCGAGGACCTCAAGCGTTCGTTAAAAGCCTTTGCCCGAATCAAAGACTTTCTATTCAAGAAATGAAATTCGGGAAAACTGAGATGATTGACGACGGTGCAAAATGAGAAGCGAATGCAATACTCCGTTAATCTCGGTCATTGTGCCCGTGTATCAGGTCGAGCGGTATCTGAGAGAGTGCCTCGATTCCGTTTTGGCACAAACTTACGTGAATCTAGAAATTATAGTGGTCGATGACGGGTCGACCGATAGCAGTCCTCGCATAGTGAGCGAATATGCAAGCAAAGATGCCAGAATTCGCCGCTTCACTCAGCCAAACCAGGGTTTGTCGTCTGCCCGCAACACGGGCTTGGAGCATGCGAGCGGTGAGTACATATTGTTTGTGGACTCTGACGACGTGCTGTCTCCCGACCATGTTAAGGTGCTGTACCGTGCACTGGTGGAGAGTGGAGCGGATGTCTCAGTTACCAACCTGACCTCATTCACCGATAGCTTCCTCCCGGGTGATTGGTGCGCAGATGTTAAAACCATTTCGTCTGAAGAAGCTGTCAAAATCATTTTTTACCAGGGAGAATTCGACACGTGCGCACCCGGTAAGCTGTATAAAGCGCATCTGTGGAAAGGCGTGAGATTCCCGGTGGGTTACATACATGAGGACTTGCCTACGGTGTATAGGACTCTTCTCAACGGCAAGACCGTGGCGTTCTTCGGAAGTGGAACCTATGGATATAGAAAAAGGGCAGACGGCCTTAATCATTCGAGAACGGACGAGAGGAAAGCGAATACCCTTGCGCTCATCAACGAGGTTGTGGAGCGCATAGACGAAAGCTGCCCGGCATTGTCGAGGGCTGTCCGATGCTTCAGGGCATCGTTCTGCTTTCATTTGATTCTTAACGCCGATAAAGGCTCCATAAGCGACGAGACGAAGAGAAGCATCGAGCAGACTTTGAAGCAAGATAGATCGGTTGTGATAATGGATGGAAATGCAAGACGAAAGACAAGAATTGCATGTCTTCTGTCCTACTGTGGGTTTGGCGTGGTCTCAACCGTGTTTCGAATGGCGGCGAGGGCATGCTAGTTTACTTTGTGTTTCTGGCAGCGGTGGGGTTATGGAGTATTCTTTACGCTCGGTTCAAATCGAATCCTGGGTTTTCGAAAACGCTTTACGCTCTAATGTGCATTGCGCTTACGTGTCTAATGGGATTTAGATCTACTGTCGTAGGCGTAGACACCTATGCGTACAGTACCTATTTCACGAAAATCGCGCAGAGTAACGACCCCGGCTATTACATGAATGTCGTGTCTTCTGCACCAGTATATAGCGCATATAACAAGTTGGTAGGCATCGTCTCCGACGATCCTCAGGTTCTTATATTCGTCACCTCGTTTATTATCTGCGTAGGCACGCTGTATTTCATAAGAACCTTCTCTGCGAATGAGCCTCTATCAATATTTCTCTTCGTTGCTCTTTATTTCTATTTGGACTGTTTTAATGGCATGCGTCAGGGTTTGGCGATGGCCTTGCTCCTTGCTGCGTTCACGATGGTCTATCTCAAGAAAAGAAAGGTTTTGGCGTCGCTTCTTGTTATTTGTGCCATAGGAACCCATGCAACGACTTTGCTGATGGTGCCATTCCTGTTTCTTCCGCTGATGCGCATGAATCGCAAGGGCTTTCGGGCTGCTATCGCAGCTGTTGTCTTTGTCGCAATTGCTGTCGCCGCGTTCTCTCAAGACCTTGTTCTCCTTTTCGTGGAGATGTTCGACTATGCGCAATATGCCAACATGCTCAGCTCTACCGCCTATGCCACCACGGGAAAGAATGCCTTGAGGACGCTTTTCTATGGAGCAATCTTGATCCTTGGGATGGTTTTGGTGCTTAAGGCAAAGGAGGATCCTGAGGTAAGGCGTGATCGTCTGGTTATGATCCCGGCTTTATTTGGAGTGTGCCTAGGTCTTGCGTTTTACGACAACTACTTGATAGGGGCGAGGATCGCAGGATACTATTTCATGGTGTTCATGATTGTCGTGATTCCAAATTGTGCAAACTATCTGAAGTGGTCGAGGATGCTCTACTTGATGACGGCATGCACTGCCTCTGCGGTGCTGTTTGTTTTTCTTCTGAACGGCAACTATTCCGGCGTCGTTCCTTACGAAGCGTTTTGGAGTGCGTAGTGTTGAGTTTGTCGGCCAAGATTCAAACGTTGATGAGAGATGCGACGGCAATGTGCCTTTCGGCTGTTGCAAAGAGAAGCGCGGGACGCCGAAAAGGTTCCAATGTTCTGACTTACCGCGATATGCCGCTATGCGGGACGATTGGGGACGGAATAGAGTCGCCGCGCATTGAAAGTGGTCTAGGAAAGGGGAAGGATTTCTCTCGCTATGCTGCATTTCACAGTGGCTCCTATGTGTCATTCGATTGCAGCCCGGGGGTAGTTCGTCTTTTCGCCATCATTCGCAATGGAATCGTACCTCAGTGCATGTCCGAATTGTCGGCTTTGGGATTCGACGCATATCTTGAGAGCGGGTCGGAGAGAAGATGGATAGGGTCGTTCTGCCCGAAAAACAGGTTCTCCTGTTTGGTGAGAGCGCAATTCGAGGTTGGTGAAAAGGACGGGCGCTCGAGGATCCTGGTCTATCTTCCTTTATTTGCGAGAGTGGCGTATTTCCAGGTGTCAGCCTCGGACGGTTGTTGCATTTCTCCCCATGCGAGCCAGGGGAGTGGAAAGCCGCTTGTTTTTTATGGATCATCGATAACTCAGGGGTGTGCGGCGTCCAAAGCAGGAACAACGTATCCAGAGATTGTGGGCCGTGCTATGGGGCTCGAAGTTTACAATTTTGGGTTCTCGAGTTCGGCGTATGGCGAAACAGAGATAGCTCGGCGCATTGCTGGAATAGAGTCTGCGGCTGTCATTGTCGAGTACGACCACAATGCTACGGTTGAAGAACTTGGTAAAACCCATTATGGCTTTTACCAAGCTTTGAGGGAAGAAAACCCCAACACCTTGATTGTACTTGTGTCAAGAATGTCGGCAGGCGTTTCTGTGCCGAGATCAGAAGAAGAAGAGCGCTTCGGGATTATCAGGGAAACTTATGATAGGGCCTTAGCAGCTGGGGATGGAAATATCGCTCTGATTCGGGGCGATGATTTGTTGACTGGGGGCAATAGGTCGGACTATTTCGCAGATGATAGGCATCCCAATCAGGCTGGAATGCTTGTGCTTGCGAAAAAAATCGAGTCAGTTTTGCGTGAAAAAATGGAGCCCTAAATGCAAATCGAATGGCGGGTCGGAAAAAAAGTCAAGGCCTCGTTCAAATTGCTTGTTGCGGGCAGGAATCCGATGCTGCGACTTCCAAGTGCTTCGAAAGTGTTGTTCGTTGGAGTGCCGATTCATGACAATTTGGGAGATCATCTGCTGGCAGATGCGGGCGAATCTCTGTTGGGGACGCTGTTCGGCGATCGGCGGGTGATTGAGGTAAGCACCGAGGAATACATGCTGAACAAGAGCAGGGTCGCTGCTGCGTTGAGTCCATCAGACTATGTTTTTGTTGCCGGGGGCGGATGGATGGGTGATGCCTGGCCAAATGACGAGATGATCGTTCGCGACATCGTGGAGCTTGCTTCTCCGATATGTCCGGTAGTTATTCTTCCTCAAACCGTTCATTATCAGAGCAGAGGTGAGTTTTTCGAATCGGGGCGAAAGTTTTGGGGTTCTGCGTCGGGCTTTCATATCTGCACGCGCGAAAGATCCTCGTATCGTCTGCTCACGGAGGACATGGGTGTCCCCCGTGAGCATTGTTCTTTGCTGCCAGACATAGGATTGCTATACGAATTTCGGAAGAAAGCTTCTTTGAGCAGGGATGGCGCGCTTGTCTGCTTGCGAGGCGATCGCGAATCGTTGACTTCGGAACAGGAAAGAAGTTGGCTCAATATTGCAGTGAGAAAACGTTTTCGCGAAGTAAAAAACGTGTCGACGTTGTCGAAGAGGGTCATTTCCCCTCGCAAGAGAAAACAATTCATTGAAATGAAGATTACGGAGTTCGCGACAGTTGAACTCGTGCTTACCGATAGGCTTCATGGAATGATTTTTTCGGTTCTTGCTGGCACTCCTTGCATATCTATTAACAATAGAACCGGAAAAGTGCATGGGGTGTATGACGAATGGCTCTCCGAATATCCTGGGGTGAAAATTGTCGAGGCGCCGTCGGATGTCGAACCCCTCCTCGAATCGTTTGAATCGGTCTTTCCGGAAAGTCGTTTGCTTGAGAGCAAGAGGGCGACATTAAGAGCTGATCTGCTCAATTACTGCGTATCTGAATTAAAGGAGCTAGTTAATGAGTGATTGTCCGAAAAGACTAATATTGGGCTATTTGCCCAACAACAGATGTAACCTGAAATGCGATTATTGTTATATTAGCCAGCTCGATCAATGGGAGCTATCTGACGGAGGGTTTAAGTTTTCCGCAGAGCATATGGCGAAGTGCCTTGCTGCTAGTCGTCTGGGCGGAGTTTGTTTGGTCAACCTTACTGCCCAGGGAGAAACCCTTCTGTACAAGGAAATTGTTCAGTTGGTGAGAGGGATTCTCGAGCAGGGTCACTACATAGAATTGGTTACCAATGCGACTGTTTCGAGAAAAGTGGAGGAAATACTTGCTCTTCCGGGCGAGCTGCTGGAAAGGCTCGAGTTCAAAATCTCGTATCACTATGAAGAGCTGCTTGCTCGTGGCTTGTTCGACTCCTTTGCTAGAACGGTTACGATGATTCAGGAGTCGCCGGCATCGTTTACGCTTGAGCTGATGCCGTACGATGCGATTAGCGGGAAAATCGAAGAGATCATTGCTGTTACGGAGTCCTCTTTCGGGGCGAAATGCCATGTTACGGTGGGCAGGAACGATTCGTTGAAGAGTCGAGGCCTTCTTACCGCGATGAATCGCGATGAATATGCCAGCAGATGGGGGAAGTTCGAATCGGCGATGTTTGATTTCAAAATGGAGCTGCTCGGTGTCAGGCGAAAAGAGTTTTGCTATGCTGGCGACTGGACTTTGTGGGTTGATTTTTCTACGGGGGAAGCCCGGCAGTGCTATGGGCAGCCGTCAAATCAAAACATTTTTAATGACCCTTTGAAGCCGATCAAGTTTTGTGCCGTCGGAAAGCATTGCGTTCAGCCGTTCTGCATCAACGGGCATGCCTTTTTGTCTTTGGGGGCTATTCCGGAACTCAGCGCTCCGACGTATTTCGATACGAGAAATCGTGCGATGCGCGATGGGGGGAATTGGCTCAAAACCCCTTGTGCGGAATTCTTTAGCAAAAAGCTGGTTGATAGCAACAAGGAATATTCGAAATGCGAGAAAGCGAAGAACAACCTGTTGTTTCCTGTTCGCTACATTCTTTGGTCTGTGCGTAGCTTCTCGGAGACCAAGCAGAAAATATTGGCGAGGCTTCGCAAGCATTAGAGCGTCAAATGTCTAGAACCAAGGGACTTATAGGCAACATCCTGGTTTTTGGCGCAGGAACCTTTCTTGCCAAGTTGGTGCAATTTCTCTTGCTTCCCTTGTATACGTATTATCTATCGAGCGATGCGTACGCAGAGGGCGAACTGCTCAATAATTTTGTCGACTTGGTTTATCCTCTGGTTACGCTTTGCATTTTTGAAGCGGTGTTTAGGTTTTCGCTATCGAGCAATATCGCAAAATCTGACATCATCGTAAGCGCCGCTTTGGTGTCGGGAATTTTGCTGGGCGCATCGGGTA
>OLRC01001487.1_pt1 | contig 14894 bp, 11 predicted proteins | sample 1672081 | NCBI WGS metagenome assembly OLRC01 (sample SAMEA3136643, study PRJEB25190) | human gut metagenome | biome: human gut; feature: human-associated habitat; material: faeces | place: Austria | collected 2013
TGCAATCCTATAAAGGAAAAGCTGTAAAACCCTTGTAAACAAAGGCTTTACAGCTTAGCTCCAACTATTCAAACTCGGCAAGTTCAGAGATACTCTTAAATATATTTGTTTAAGTTTTATGTCTTTTTTGCCGTTATTTTATTTCTGTTGCATATATTATTTTGGCTCACTGATTTTCTGTTGCCAATTTGTTGCCACTTTATTATAGCTGCTAACAAAATATTTGACAACTTTTATTTTTATGCTTTCACAAACAACTTTATACTATATAAATTTCATTTTCCAAGAACCAACCGTTCGCCAATGCTGTATCTCTAACCATTTCTTCATTTTCTGTGTAGGCAACAATAGCTAAACTCTTTTTTGCTCTTGTACAAGCAACATAAAAGAGGCGCGCCGTTCTTGTAATGCTAGTGTCTTTACCATCATGCGCATTTTTTTCATCTGTATCGCTTTGCGCCTTTACTCCAAATAATTTTTCATAACTAAATAAAAATCCCCTCGCCTGCGCATCATCCAAAATAACCATGACTCTAGGAAATTCCAAACCTTTAACTCCCTGATGCGTTGCAAAACGTGTGTTATCAGAAACATATAATGCATATCTTTCCAATTCATAAAATGGAGCTGACAAAGCTGTTCGTAAAGCTGTTATCTTCTCATTTTCATCTTGAGAATAATCAGCCAGCACTTCATCTACACGATTTCCAACCTTAAATAGCCCTGTATCTCTAATGGATTTTAAAACTTCCAAACATGTTGGAACTTTTCCATCATTCCAGAGTTTCATCAAAAGTTCCACCGCTTCCTCAGCTTTTCTCAATAATTCAACTTGATTATTTAATCCAGTTATAAAAACTTCTTTATTTAACAACGGAGAATTTTTTCTAATATGATTATACCGGGCACCTTTGAGCCATCTGTCCGGAGTTTGAGAGCCACCCTTCCGGCTCATCGGAGCCAGATATTCCGGTGATTAAGAGCCACTTTATAGGTTCTGCTATATTAATTCCTTTATACTGTAGATACGCACCATCTGGTGTGAATACAGATAAAGGAGGTCGCATTTATGACCAAGTATCGAGAAATCCTTCGGCTGAAAAGCCTGGGATTCAGTGAACGAAATATCGCTACAAGCTGCGGTGTTTCGAGAAACACGGTTGCTAAAGTCACAAAACGTGCAGATGAGCTACAACTCAAATGGCCTTTAGACTTTGATATGACCGATTCCGTCCTGGATAACATCATGTTTCCAAAGGACAAGTCAGCTACGAATAAACGTATGCCTGACTATAACTACGTCCGGAAAGAACTTCTCCGGAATGGAGTTAATAAAAAACTGTTATGGGTAGAATACTGTGAGGAATGCCGTATGAGCGGTGATGAACCTCTGATGTATTCCCAGTTCTGCTACTACATCCAAAAGGATGAGGAAAAACGCAGAGCTACCATGCATATCCCACGAAATCCCGGTGAGCAGATCGAAGTGGACTGGGCGGGTGATCCTGCACACATCATTGATCCGGATACAGGTGAAATCACTGATGCATGGATCTTTGTAGGGGTACTGACTTACAGCCAGTATGCGTTTGTGGAAGCTTTTATGAATGAGCGTACCACTAACTGGATCAAGGCCCATAACCATATGTATCAATTCTTTGGCGGTGTCACACCTATGCTCGTATCCGATAACTGCACTACTGCGGTCAATCATCAAAAGAGCGACTGGTATACACCGGCTTTGAATACAACATACCATGAAATGGCAGAACATTATAATGTCGCCATTCTTCCGGCAAGAGTCCGGAAACCCAAGGATAAACCGAATGCAGAAGGTTCTGTCGGTAAGATATCCACATGGATCACAGCAGCCCTTCGAAATGAACAGTTTTTCTCCCTTGCTGAATTAAACGCAGCAATCAGAGAGAAGCTGGATGCCTACAATGCCCGAAAGTTCCAGAAAAAGGATTGTAGCAGGCTAAGTTTATTTCTTGGGGAAGAAATGCCATTACTGGCTGCGTTGCCTGCTACACCTTTTGAGCTGTGCGAGTGGAAACAAGCTACAGTTCAGTTCAATTATCACATCGCAGTAGACAAGATGTACTACTCCGTGCCTTTTCAGTATATCAAAGAAAAGGTCGATGTGCGTATAACAGAAACAACGATTGAAATATTTTTTAATCACAGTCGAATAGCATCCCATCGTCACATCTATGGGCGTCCGGGGCAATATTCCACAATTACGGAACACATGCCGCCAGATCATCAGAGATATTTGGAATGGAACGGAGACCGCTTCCGCAAATGGGCTGGTTCGATTGGAATTAACACAAGTAAAGTGGTTGATGCAATACTTACCTCCGGCAAAGTGGAACAACAATCTTACCGTAGCTGTATGGGGCTTCTAAAACTTGCAGAAAAACATTCTCCTGCAAAACTGGAAGCGGTGTGTACCAAAGCACTAACATTTAACTCCCGCCCAAGCTACAAAAGCATCAAGAATCTTTTGGTATCCATGAAGGATAATCAGGAAACGATGATGCCAGATAACAATTCCACAGAAAATACAAAACCACGCGGCATTACTAGAGGTGCCCGCTATTACGGAGGCAAAAAATAATGATCAATCAAAGTACAATAGATAAACTTATCGAAATGCGTCTGACTTCTATGGCGGATGCGTTCCGTATCCAAATGGATGATCCTGCAATGAAAGAAGTTTCCTTTGAGGACCGCTTTGGCATGCTTGTAGACATCGAATATACGAACCGTAAAAACAATCGATTAAAACGTTTAATACGGAATTCTGAATTGGAACAGCCGGATGCCAGCATTGCTGCAATCGATTATACTTCCGGGCGAAAACTCAACAAAGCGCTGATTGCCCGTCTTGCAACCTGTGAGTACATTGCCGAATACCACAACATTTTTATCACGGGAGCAACTGGAAGTGGTAAAACTTACATGGCCTGTGCTTTTGGTATGGAGGCATGCAAACAGTATTACACGGTAAAATATGTCCGTCTTCCTGATCTGCTTTTAGATTTACAGTCAGCCCGGTCAGACGGTAACTTTACAAACGTGCTGAAGAAGTATACAAATCCGGTATTACTGATCATCGATGAATGGCTGCTGCTGAAACTGACCGAATCCGAAGCCAGAGACCTCTTTGAGCTTATACACAAGCGACGCAAAAGAAGTTCAACTATCTTTTGCTCACAGTATCGAGAATCAGAATGGTATCAGCAGATTTGTGGTGGTGAAAGCACCCTTGCAGATGCAATCATGGATCGAATATCCTACGATTCGTATAAAATCGATATTGAAAGTACTGACCCATCCAAGGATATCTCCATGAGAGAAGTCTATGGACTCAATCCAGAACAGGCGAAATAACATTTTAGATAAGTGGCTCCGTTAGTCCGGACAGGTGGCTCACGCCACACCGGACTGGCGGCTCCGCCGCAACATAATATTCATCTAATAATTTTTGCAACTTCAAAATCGTTTCCACTCTGATATGCAACTAACAGTGGAAACACTAGCTTTGATAAAATTGACAATTCTGGAATAGAACCCTCACGTAATGATGTATCAAATTTTTTCGAATTGCTCAAAGGCATATACAACTCAGAAAAGCCAAACCTACTTGCCGCCATATGATGTTCAAGAATCAAACTTTTATAATCTTCTTCATCATTCCATCCGATATCACCAGTATCCTGTACCATCATCTCCGCTACTCTTTTTTCTACATACTCTTTATTATTTGATTTTGAAGTAATAAATAAGCGAACAGTCCCTTCTTCTGCATCGCTTCTTGCCTGTTGTTTTTGATCATCCACAGAACTTCTAATGGAGTTAGCCAGTGTAACAATACGTTTTGCGCTTCGATGATTCATTATTTTAACTGGTTTTACCCAATTGTCCGGAATACACTTAGCAAGATTATCTTTTCCATCATTATAGATTTTTTGCATAGTATCACCAAACATCCCAACTATAAATTTTTCACCATACTTTTCGCATACAATAAGCAATGCATCAATTAGTTCCTTTTTGGTATCTTGACTCTCATCAATTAACAATATTGGATATTTTGATGTTAAAATATCCTGCATTGTCGGTTCTGTTGCAATAAACTCCGTACTCATTTTGATGACTTCGCTATGACTAAGTGAATCATATCCTACATTGTCACCATTAGGATTGTAAGAGAATTTTTGTATGCTTCTAATTTTAGCCAGTCTCTCCGTTTTCTTTTTTATAGTCTCTGCTCTTTTTTCACCTGCTTTACCTCTGCTTGTCTTAGTCTGCTTTTGTTTCAGTTCTTCGATTTCTTTTTGAACAGATTCCATAATCCACGTTTTTATATCCACTTGATAATTCTTTATTAACTCCCACAAAAAGCTGTGTATTGTAGATACTGAAAAAATGGATTTATACTGTAGTCTTCTGGATATTTCATCGCAAGCTGCATTGGTGTATGTAATAACAGCTATCTGTTTACCTTTCATTAATAACTTTTCACCCTGCTCTTTATCCAAAAAGTTCAACGTATTTATAAGACTTCTTGTTTTTCCAGAACCTGCTCCTGCAAATACAAAAAAATTATTTGGAGAACTTGCAGAAAAGCAACTTTCTATCTCCCTATCTACATGATCATCAACATAATCATCTATATAATGATCTTCCAATAACATTTCTTTTGTCATCATCCTATTCCTCTGGATCTAAATATGCTTGTAGCCATTTCAATCCCTCATCAATATATGCTGGAACTATAAGCTCATTCGGATCAACCGCATAAATCAAATCTAATGCAAATTCAGCTTTTTGATCAGATTTTCCATTACGTAACGTATCATATACTCCCTTATGAAACGTTTCAAAAGAATCAGCTATATTAATTCCGTCACTTACACTTTTTATCAAACTGCCTGTATCGTCTGTCGCTATCGTTTTAAAGAGTTGATAATTTGTATAAACCAAACAATCTTCAAACGTGCTTGCAATAGCTTCCTCATCATTTCCCTCATAAGCAATGCTAACTGGTGTTTGATACGCTACTCGAACGGAATATTTGTAAGGTGTTTCTTTAAATATTTCTTTCTTTTCAAAAGGCAGTGATAAAAGTTTATCTAAATCTTTCTCTTTAATAAGCCATTTAGTAATAGTATAGTTACTACTGATAAATCCTTTTCCTCGCTCTGGACAAATGGCTTTATGATGTCCTGTTGCTTCAGCTGAATCTATATCAGCAATAACAAGCGTAGGTATGCACAATTTTTCAATCAACGGATTCAATCTATGAGAATGACGTCCATTTATACTTAGTATTGATATATATCTTTGATATAATTTAGGATATTTATTCCGTATGAAATGCGGCAATAACATATTTTCTGCCGCTCCCTCAACCAAAATCACAGCATCTGCAAAAAATAAATCACAATGTGTTGCCTGTAAATAACGTGTGACAAATTTATCAGTTTCATCGTTTTTTCCAAATACCTCAGATAAATTTATCACTTTTGATGTCGCAATTATACTTTCTGGACCTTCTGCTAAGCGTTTAAAATATCTTAAATCGGCAAAATTGGTTTCTCTTGCAATGTGACTTGAATGAGTACTAATTACTAATTGTGTATTAAAGTTACTATTTTCTTTTATAAATCTGTGATTTGTCAAAACATCATATGCTTTACGTATAAATACTTGTTGTACCTGCACATGCAAATGTGCTTCTGGCTCTTCAATTAAAACAATATGCAACGGCTCAATTGCTCGATCAGAATCTCTCGTCGCTTGCTTAGCTTTTCCTTCACGCATCCAATCATCTCTAAATCTCATTAAATCAAAAACCATAGAAATAAGATTTTGATAACCTAATCCATTATATTTTTCTGGCAATTTTAGAGTAGTATCATTCTTGCTGAGAGTATACTGAACTGCTGCATCATGTTTTAAAGTCTCACTCATAGACATTTTGGTAGTAATTGTAAGTTTAGGATCGGCCATCCCCGGATATCCTAATCCTTCCAACTCTTGAATTGCTGGTCTAAATTTAATAACAAGGTTTTTATCAAATGCTTTTCGTGCTTCTTCAGCGGCATGTAAAATATCCAAATCCTCTGATGATGGCAACTTTTCTGGATCAAGATGTTTTTCATAATAATCTCGCATTTGTTCAGATAACTGTTGCTTGGATCTTATTGTTCCATCTGTATTATCAGGATCTGTAAATCCACGTTGTGCATCAATCATATCCACCTTAATAATTTTCTTTAGTGGATTGTCTATAAAACATTCCATTTCAAAAGGTGTCTCCTGTGGATTTCCCTGTTCTTCCTTCGCCTCATCTAAAATATATGTCTTAATAGAAAAGTACGTATTAAGATTTTTTTCCAAAAACTCACTTAAATTTATTGGATACAGTCTTATTTCAACATTTTCTTTTGCTTTTTCTACTTCACGTGCTGCAAAATAAGCGTCTCTATAATCGGTAAATAATTTAACTATATCTTTTGGGAAAAATGCCAATCTAACACCTAATTTTCCTCCTCGCCATTTTAATGTTGGAATAATGCATGCTACATAATGCATTTCATTACTCGCAACGTTAAGCCATATATCCATTTTAGGCATCAAAGATTCCCACTCTGTAATAGTGGTAGGTTCTTCACAATCTTTTTGTATCCACCTCTCTCCAATTACATTAATGGCTGAACGCTCAGATATTGTAATATCATTAAAAGTAAAATTTCTATCCGCAAGAAACTTTCCAAGTGCATCCATAGCAGAAGTTTTTCCACTATTATTAGCACCAACAAAAAGTGTGGTTTTCTCGCTAAATTCTATATGACATTGCAATAGTTTTCGGAAATTTTGGATGTTTATCTCTAATATTCTCATATCTAACCTCTGTCATTATTTTAATTCATGGATTGCAAGGCAATTTGTACTCTTTTTTCACGAAATACTTTTTTCTTTTCTTCCAATCCGGCGATTACTTAATTTTGTCCATATATTTCTTAATGTATCAACTTCATATTTTGTTAATCCCAAGCCTTCTATCAACAATATTTGATCTGTATAATCCAATACTTCGTCAATCCTGTCATCTCGAATTAGTTTGTCTATTTTATTAACATCTAGCTTTTCTGCATTCTCCATTGGAATTTTTAACTGACGTATTTCTCCCGGTTCAAATGTTAACACTCCACCACCATAACTTCTTCCTGTTATTTCTGCCAATGCCAATGTAAAAGAATTTAAAAAAGCGGCTGCTACAAACTCAGGATTAACTCCATCTAAGAAACGTACTTTATGAATTGTATCTGTGCTTACAGCATTTACATGATTTAATATAATTCGTGGATAACGATTAACCTGCCTTAAAATAAAAGCATCTGGTTCCCAGGATTGCGGAACACAATACCAATTTTTTCTTATTCGGCATTTATATCCTTTATTATATCCTTGTTCTACACCATAATTAATGTATTCCTGTTCTGCTTTACTAAGTTCTGAAAAAGGCAAATTTTTAGGCATAAACATATATACTTTTTTCCCATTTTCAATCAATGTCTTAAAATCACGTTCTGACAAGATAACACCTTTTAATTGCTCTGTTCTCCCGATAACCATACGAGTTGAATTAGCAAGTTGATACTCATCAACTGTATTCCTGTTCAGCAAAAAGAATGCATTTTCTCCGCTTACTAATCCCACATTTATTTCGAATAACTCTGTGGTAAACGGTATCTTTTCACACTCTCTTAATTGCCTAATTAATTTTATTTCCTTGTTTGTCAAATAATATTTAATCCATTTTTCTGTACTATGATTAAGTTCTTTTATTTCATAGTTGTAGAAATTATTAAGATCAAGCTCTTTTAAATCATCCAAATCACTTAATTCAATTACCTGAATTCCCTTATCTTCGGATTTTTTCTCTCCTAATAACAAAATCACTTCTTGTTGAATCTCTTCAAAAACTAATTTCTGAAAAGTAATTAATGTTAATCTGTCAAAATATCGTGCTAGAAATTCTCTAGTTTCTCCTGCGTAATTTACTTGAAATAGTTCTGCTGGAATGACCATCCCCAATCTTCCATTTTCACTTAATGCTAAACAAGACAAAATCAAAAAGGGCAACCAGATATTAGTTAATTTTGTCGGATGAAATCCATTTTCTTTCATGTAAAAAAATGCAATATCTCTCGATTTTTCATCAAAGTCTTGATAGCGGATAAATGGTGGATTTCCTACAATTGCATCATAGTTACTCTTTCCTGTAACCTTATCTCTATAGAATGCAAAAAAATCTTGACATTCAACATTCGTACCATATCTCATTGCTTTCTTTGCTTCATCAAGGCACAATTCTACTCCTGTAATATCTAAATTTAAATTTAGCTTTTCTTGCCTTTCTACTATAGCTTTTAAAAAATTTCCATCTCCACAACTTGGTTCTAATATATTTTTTGTATTCTTATTTATTATCCACTTACAAATAAATTCTGTGATAGCTTGTGGGGTGTAATATCCCCCACGAAGCTTATCAAAACTTTTTTTACTCTTCATCTAAATCCTCTCGTCTACAATTCTCGGCTCCATACAATTTTGAAATTAATCCATCCAATTTGTTATCTTCTATTTGAATCAATCTCTCATATGTTTCTTTTTGAGGTTTTGTCTGCTGTTCATCTCTCTTATTTTTTAATTTCATAAGATTCTTAACTGTATCAACAATTTCATCATGAATTTTCACTTCATTTGAATCATCAAAGTTAATTCTATAGATTGGTAGCTGCGCAACAAATTGTTTTCCATGCGAATAATAATCTCCTCGGAATTTACTTGCTTTGCTCTTTACAATCATCTCTATCATCCAATAATTTAATACTGCTTGGATGTAAAATAGTGATTCTTTCGTATCATCTTTCTTTTCCAATCCATAAAATGGTCCATTTCCTCCACCGGTAAAACAAATTGTTTTAGTATCATATACATAATTTCCTTGAGTTGCCAAAACTGACCAAACTAAATGTTCTCCTTTTACAAATCTCTTTAGACTTTGGCTCCGGCCAAATTGATACCAATTATTCCCTGACATATTATTGATACTACGTTTACACAACTCTTCTTTAAAGGATTCAAAATATTTCAAAGTCTTAGGGAACAATTGTTTCATTTCATCTATCGAATATAATACCTGTTTCTTTCCCTCTTGATAATATGGAAAAATAATTCTTCTATTTTCCTCGATTTTTGCATATTTTTCTAATTGCATATCATAAATGCACGGTTTAGTAATTGCAGCTTCTATTTCCTGTTCTATTCCGTTACAATCAATAAATTTTATAAAACCGTTTTTCTCTGATTTCGATTCAATAATATATATTGGATCTGCACTTGTTTGCAAACCTACAAAAATATCAGCTAAGGAATCCAACGGCTGGCATTTGTCTCTCTTCTTTTCCAAAGTTTGCACTATTTCATTGGACAAAAAAGTCCATGGTGCTGCGCTAAGATATTCGATAGGATATTCTTTCATTTCAGCTGATTCTGTTGCATAAAACCGATTAATATCTTTAACAAAACCAATCTCAAATGTTTTCCTCTCATTTTTTTCAATAAACAATAAGCACGTATACGTACTTCTTCCTTTAAAAACCTGTTCTGTTCCAAAGTGAATTATTTGTTTAACATATTTTTTCTCTGATAACAATTTTCGTAAAGAAGTACCAGACTTGATAAGCATAAATTTATGTGGAATAATATATCCCATTTTCCCTTTTGGTTTCAATAATTGCAGTCCTTTTTCCATAAATAAAAAATACTTATCTAATAAATCTGATTTTGCCGTTTCATATTTTGAAACGGCAGATTTATAATATTCATATTCATTTTCAGAAAAATGCACCATATTCTGAACCCGAATATACGGAGGATTTCCTACAATTGCATCGAATTTTTCTCCTGCAAATTCGTTTTCCCAATTAAATATTTTAATTTTTTCAACCATTTCCGGATCATTCAATATATTAGAGTTAAACTCTATGTATTTTTCGTCTACAAGACTATTCCCATTTTTAATATTGTTATCTAGACTAGGTAAAATTCGACAGTTATTGTTTTTCGCAAAACTTTCCATTTCATATAGAGAGCTATCTTCTATGAGTTTTATAAGCAAACTAAACTTAGCAACTTCTACCGCCAAAATATCAATATCTACTCCCCATATATTATTCCGTAAAATCTCTCTCTTTTTTTCATATGACAACTTAAAGTTATTTCCCACATCACTAATAAGCAATCCTTTTTGTATCGCCATATCTAAAGAATTTTTCATATAATACTCAATATAACGATTTATAATAAATTCATATGCAGAAAGCAAAAAGTTTCCAGAACCGCAGCAAATATCTGCAATTCTATAACTATCCCATTCTGTAAATTTTTCATCAGAAAATAATGGTGCCAATGTGGTTTTCACAATAATATCTGCAATATTTTTAGGTGTATTTACTACACCCTGAGAATCCACAATCTCTGGTTTTCTTTCTGCAACCACAATTCCATCTTTAATTACTATTTCTTCTTCCAAAAATAATTCATAAATCTGTCCGATAATAAATGGATCAACTATGCTAAACTCATAGCAACTATTCGGATAGTATAACTCTTTAAAAATATCAACGAGTATGCTATCCGATATTTCAAACTGTTCTGCCTCAATCAATTCAAATAATCCAGAGTCATACTTTTTATCTGCTGCTACAAAGACTCTTTTTAACTCTGCATATGTGCCTATATTTTTAAGACTTTCATATTTTTCTAATTCTCGATCTTCACATATTCTTAAAAATACAATTCGATTAATCAATTTCTGGACAAAAATATTTAATGTCCCTTGTTTAACTATAGAATTATGCTTAATAATATCTTTGCTTAATACCAATCTCCATTTTTTTATTTGGGATAAAAAATATTTATCAAATGGTTCTTTCTTTAATGAGCTAGATATATTTGCAAATGTCTTTTCAAAATCTCCTGAAATTACAGTCTCATACGAAAGTAATCTGGATATTTCATCAAATTTATCCACATATTCCGTGAAATGGAAATGAGCAACTTGTGCAACCGAAGGTTTATCATTCTCTTCCGGTCTTACCGACGTATCATAGATAACCAAATCTGTAAAATTTGATAATACAGATATTTCAAGATTTCCATTCCAACCATATCGTCTAGTTTGAAATGCTGCCTCTTTACTTGTCATAATATCTACATTAGGTTTTTTAGTTTCTAGGAAAAAATACGGTGTAGATCCCACATGAAATTCATAATCCGGCTTCTTTTTTACTTGTTTTCCGTTTTCCTCTACAAAGACCGATGCTTCATGCTTTACTTCTCTTAAATGCTGTGGCAAATTCTTTTTATTTTGTACGTCCCATCCCAATATTTCAAAAAATGGATTTACAAAATCATTACGTACTTCTGTCTCATTGTAATCTGGTCTATTATATTGTTTAAAATGTTCTTGATAAGCTTCTACAAGTTTAAGTAATCTATCTTTTTCCATTCTTTTCCTCCCCTACTTTTTTATCATTAAAAGTGTCAATTTCAACCAAATCACCAATATCGCAATTTAATTCATTGCATATCTTTTCTAAAACAGTCAAAGTTACTGCTTCCCCATTTGTCATTTTAGCAATTGTTCCACTACTAATCCCTGTTCTTCGTTTTAAATCCCCTTTTTTCATTCCATTATCAATTAGAATTTTCCACAGTCCGTTATATGAAATTGCCATCTTTTACCTCTCTCTTCTTTCGAATATACGTTCTGTTTAGTATAACATTATTTCTTTCCTCCGTCAACAATGCGTCCATAAAAATAGATGTTATATCTATTTTTATGGATATAACATCTATTTTTTTATATTTCTGAATTGAGTGCTATCTCTTTAAGTCTAATTGATTATAATCTCATGAATCACAATCTCCTCCGCACAAGCCCTGATATTATTCATTCTCCCAACCCATGCCATCTGATCCTGCATCTTCAGTTCTTCCGTCACTCCATGTACTTCTTTCATCTGCACTACCAGTCTGTCCAGCATCTGATTACACTCCTCATCAATCTGATGCAAATGCTCATTCAACTTCCCGGCAAGCACCAACTCCAGATATAATCCTTTCCGATGCTCCTGCAAATATGACTTTCTCAGCATTCCATACTTTCCAATCGGATACTCTGTCTCTTCAGGGAGGTACAGGTCTGGATAATACAGACCGTCCTCTCCTAAAGTATAACTGATTCCATTTTCTCCCATAATGTGTTTCTCCATAATTGTCCTCCTATCTTGCTCCCCGATCTTTGTTTTGACTACGGGTATGCTGTTTATTTTTCTGTTCATTCTGCATTTCTTGTTTCTTTTCTGCCAGCTTCGCCCTAATACCATGCGCTACTGGCTCTTTTCCTGTTTCTTTCTTCCATTTTTCTATTGCAGTTCGATACTGACTATACTCAGTTTGAGAAGTCTTAAAATCCTTTAAAAAATCCTGTACACTTCTATAACCGATCTTCTGCACAATCCTTGGAAGGTAATCTTTCATATCTCTGATCTGGCTTTTCAGTTCATCAATTTCTTTCTGCAATTCTTTTTTCTTTCTTCCTTTAAACCATCCCGTGACCTCTGACAGTTCTTTCTTCTTTGCGGAAAGCTGTTTTTGTTTCTGTTGAATTGCACCATTTTGTTCTTCTAGTTCTTTATTCACTTTAAATAGTTTCGGATACTTTGATGCAAGCCTCGTCATTTTAGGTTGTTCCGGTTCTGCCTTTTCTTCTTTTGTTGTCTTGACTGCTGCCATGCTATTTTCAGCAACATGCTCTGGGTGTTCAGTTTCCATTTGCTCTGTCTGTTTTTGCACTTCCCTGGATTTCTTAAACAGCACACTTGCTATCAAAAACTCCAATGCCTCAACCGCCACTGTTACAATTCTGGAAAATAATCGTGGTCTGTTTCCACGCCGGGCAATTGATTCCCTGATCGGCTCCGTGATTTCTTTCCGCTTCACTTCCATTATCTTCGGTTCCGGCACTCCACTAATCAATGCCATATCAACAGCTCTGTTCCATTCTCGGCGTTTTTGATTATCCGCTTCTATTTCCTGTGCTTTCGGATTATTTTTTCCAATTTTCTTTGTTGCAAGATACACACTGCCACGCTCAAATACCTGTAACTTCTGGCTTTCATCCTGCACATAAATATTGATTAAATCTGTATACGAATGCTTTGCCTCATCCAGAAATGAATTACTCTTAAATCGTTCATCTTTCGCTGTAAACAGCTTTTTTTCATAGACCTCACCTTTTTTCACAATGCGGCAACCTTCTCGTATCTCACCATCTTCTCCCAGTATCTCTTTCTTTGTTCGGACATGTTTTCCATTTTCATCATAAAACATATTTCTACTGGCAGTTTTAATGATTGGTTCATCCAATAGCTTCCGTTCTGCAAAAATCAGATGAATGTGATAATTTGTTTTTCTTTTATTGTGGTGCAAAGCAGCAATACACTCCGCTCCGTAATTTTGTTTAAAATGATTTGTAAAAAGCTGTAGTAATCTATCCGGCTGATATTCTGTAAAACTCTCTGGTAATGCAATGATCAATTCTCTTGCCTCAATGCATTTTCCTTCTGTCCCGCTTTTTACAAATTCTTCCTGATTACATTTTGCAAGTTCCCGCCAAAATTTCCGTTCTGTAGTTTCATAAACCGCATAGAGGTTTTCCTGTTTTGCATGACTGGATATATAAGTGATCCTGCCTTTTACATTGCTTAGTTTTGTCATTTGAATAAATGAATTTCTTCCGATAGGCACTTCCTCCTTGTCTTTGGCAAAGTTAATTCTGCCATATTATTTGTGAGTAGGTGCATTGCATCCGTTTACGAACTTACTGCCGTTTCCGGCTATAATAGCCCCCTGCAAGGGCGAAATACGCAGAGCATAAACGAAGTTTGTGCGATGGGTGTATTTCGCTCTCAAACGCCGAGGGCTTTGTGAGATGCTTCTTACATCTACCACAACTTGGCTTTCGCTTTTCATTTTGGGCGTATCCGCTCTCTTTTTCTGCCCGTATCCGGGCTTATTTTTCACTAACAACAAACCGACTATTACTCTTCCTGTCTGCTTTATTCCCGTATCCTTGCCCGTACATACTCCAGATCTCCACAATACGGTGTTCCAACCAAATACCATTCTCTCGCCAGATTCATTTCCATTCGTGTCTTTACCCACTGATCATCAACTAGAACTTCCAGACATTCTCCACAGTGAAATCCTGGATCAATCCATAAGTCTGATGACAATAATCCATATCTTTTGTTATAACTGTTGTAATCTAATCTTCCTTCTCTCATGGTGTCATTCTCCCTTCATTTATCATTTCCGCAGGGACGCCCTGAATCAGGGCCCCCTTTTGAAAAGTTTTTTCTTCGCCAATCAACTACCGGCTACACCTTACAGACCTTCTCTCTGTCTGCTATCTACAGGTGCGTGGCACGCTCCTGTCATAAGGTCATCAAGCAGAATCTTTACCAACGAAAGTTCTCATGCATTCCACACTTATCCAAATACTCTTGTCTTGCCTTTTCCCGTTCTTCCTCGGTTGGTGCTGTTTTGAATGTTGTATATAACTGACGTTTTACCATACTGTCTAATTTTTCCATCAATGCTTTTTCTATCTCCGGCAGATATTCCTCGTTCCCGGCAAGATGGTACTGGAACAATGCCAGTAATAAATCTTTTGGTATCTGCACCTGTGATTTTCTTTCCATGTTTCTCCTTTCCGTGACGGTCGTGACGATAGTGACGATATT
>OLRC01001501.1_pt1 | contig 14786 bp, 11 predicted proteins | sample 1672081 | NCBI WGS metagenome assembly OLRC01 (sample SAMEA3136643, study PRJEB25190) | human gut metagenome | biome: human gut; feature: human-associated habitat; material: faeces | place: Austria | collected 2013
CCTCGGTCACCGACATCGTGAACATGATCAGCTACGTGCTGGTGGCGTTCGTGGCCATCTCGCTGGTGGTGTCGTCCATCATGATCGGCGTCATCACCTACATTTCGGTGCTGGAACGCAAGAAGGAGATCGGCATCCTGCGCTCCATCGGCGCCAGCAAGGGCGACATCAGCCGCGTGTTCAACGCCGAGACCATCATCGTGGGCTTCACGGCCGGCGTCATCGGCATCGGCCTGACCATGCTGGCCTGCATACCCGCCAACGCCATCGTCTACTCGCTGTTCGACGTCGCGAACGTGGCCTCGCTGCCGTGGCAAGCCGCCGTCATCCTGGTGGCCATCAGCGTGTTCCTCACGTTCCTGGCCGGCCTCATCCCCTCCAGCGCCGCCAGCAGGAAAGACCCGGTGGAAGCCCTGAGGAGCGAGTAAGCGAAGCTGCGCAGCACAAACCGAAGAAGCGCTCCTGCTTATGCGGGAGCGCTTTCTTTTGCACTGAGACAGGGGAACGCGCCTCGTCCCGATCGACCCCCCCCCAACGAAGGAAGCCTACTCCAGCAGGCCCAGCTCGCGGGCCTTCAGGACGGCGTCCATGGCGGTGTGCACGCTCAGCTTGCGGTAGGCGGCGGCCGTGTGGCTTTTCACCGTGGACAGCGACAGGCCCGTTTCCGCGACGATGTCGGCGTTGCAGCGGCCCTGCGCCAGCAGCGAGAGCACGAGCGTCTGCTGTTGCGACAGCTTCACGGGCTTCTTCTTCGGCACGATGTTCGCGGTCACGCCGGAGTGGCGCTGAGCGGTGGCATGGGCGGCCAACAGCAGCTCGTGCACGTAGGAGCGCTTCAGCGGACCGTCGTATTCCGGCGCCGACGCCTGCTTGAGCAGCCGCTTGAGCACCGGTTCGACCGACGCGCCCTCGTCGGCCACGATGCGCACGAACCCGTACGGCGCAAGCGCCTCGAGCGCCGACGACAGCGCCTCGCAGGCTTCGGCCTTCTTCCCGTACGCCCACAGAAGCGACGCCTTGAGCGCGCCCGCCTCGCCCACGTCGAGCGGGCGGTTGAATTCCCGGCCGAACCGATCCAGCAAGTCGAGCACGCGCAGGGCCTCCGCCCGATGTTCCAGCGCCAGATGAGCCCGCGCCGTCGTGAAATGCTGGGGCACGCGGTACAGCTCCACCCGCTCGACCTCGGTGACGAAGAACTCGTCGAGCCAGGTTCGCGCGACGCGCTTGTCGGCGTCGAACAGCGAAAGCTTCGCCCGATGCGCCTTGAGGTTCAGCAGGAAGAACGGTGCCTCGCGCTCCACCAGGCCGTCCAGCTCGTCCAGCACGGCATCGGCCTCGTCCGTGCGGCCCAGCTGCCAAAGCGTCTGCTGGTACATGACGGCCACGCACAACCGCCCCTCCACCTTGTTTTCGGGGATCATAGCCGCCCGCGCGCGCTCGATGCCCTCCAGCGCCTCGTCCAGGCGGTTGCGCTCGTAGGCGAAGCACGCCGGGATGCCCGGCTCGATGTAGCGCCACTCCTGGCCCAGCAGCAGCGAGAAGTTGCCTTCCAGCTTCCGCATGCTGCCCTCCTCCAGCGCCAGATCGGAGTAGTCCAGGTTGCTGCGGTGCATGTAGGGCAGGTTGTGCGTGAACGAAGCGATGTTCGTGGCCAACCCCTCGGGCGTGAACCGTTTGATGAACCGGCCGAACGCGCGGAAGTGCTTCACCTTCTCGAGGATGCTCGTGCGATGGTCCACGCTGTAGGCCAGAAGCGCGTACTCCATGAACCGCGAGTCGGCACGCGCGATGCGCGGCAGGTTGCGGTACACCGCGTCCATATGGCGCTCGAACAGCTCGCGTCGGCTGGTCAGGTAAGCGTGCCACGCTCCCAAGACGTGCAGCGGTGGGCATTCCTTGAACGCGCGCTCGGGAACCTCGTCCACGAAGAACGTGTTCAGGAAGTCGGCGTACTCGGCGATGTTGCCGCGGTTGTTCTCGAACAGGAACAACAGCAGATAGGCATCGATGCCGCGGTAGTCGCCGCTTTCCATCCAGAACCGCAGCGCGCGGGAGTAGTCGCGGTGCTCGCGGTAGTACGCGGCGGCCGCCTTGCACAGCTTCGGGCGGTCGATGCCGTCGGCCGCGGCCTTCTCGCGCAGGAAATCCTGGAACAGGTGATGGTAACGGTACGCGTCGCCATGCAGGCGGCTGAGGAACGTGTTCGTACGGTTGAGCTCGTCCATGACGGCGCGGGCGTCGGGACGCCCCGTCAGCAGCCGGGCGAGCTCCGGGTCGAACTCGTCCACCACCGACGTGTGCAGGCAGAATTCCCGCAGGTCAGGATCCCACGCGTTCCACACCTGCGACTCGAAGTAGCTGGCGAACAGGTAGTGGCTGCTTCCGGAGTCGATCTTGCCCGTCTTCGCCACCGCGGCCACGCCGATGGCCCAGCCCTCCGTCGCCGCGAAGGCGAAGCGCGTCTCCTCGGCCGTGAGGGCGCGCCCCAGGCTTTTGAAGTAGCGCCGGATCTCGTCCTCGGTGAAGCGCAGCTGGTCGGCCCCGACGAGCTGCGCAGGATCGCGCACGACGCTGCGCAGCTCGTCGGGCAGCTCGTTGCGGGACAGCAGAAACACCGCGAACGCCCCGGGCAGCCGCTTGAGCACGGCCGGCAACGCCTTCATGATCTCGCGGTTCGTGACGAGGTGCACGTCGTCCAGCACGAGCGCGTAGCGCTCGGTTGGCGGCTGCATCTCGGCCAGCATCATGATGACGTGCTCGACGGGCGACGCGGAAAACGACGGGCTCGCGAGGACGCGGCGCATGCCCACGTTCTCCGGCTGCACCGACAGCAGGCCCGTGGCCAGCAGCTTGAAGAACACGGTGGGCGCGTTGTCGTAGCGATCGAGGCCGATCCACACCACCTTGCGCTTGCACGCTTTCAGCCACAGCAGCGTCGAAACGGTCTTGCCGCTGCCCGCCGGAGCCCCCACGTAGCCGAACCGCAGGGCGGCCGCGTCGTCGAACCGGCCGATGAGGCTGCGGCGCGGCGCGCACACCTCGGGCAGCGCCGCGGGCGTGAACTTCTCGCTCAGCATGAGCGAGCTGTCGATGGGGGCTTCTTGGTCCATGGGTTCGACCCGTCTTTCTTCGCGTACGGCGCCTCGATCGTGCTCAGCATAGCAAAAGCGATCGGGGAAACTTCGGGAAAACCCTCGTACCGGCCGATGTTTTCGCTGTTTCGATGCGCGTATCGTGATAGTGCTCCATTGCTGTGAACCGAGAGACTCTGCGAGGAAAGGGGAGGGGCCCTATGACCCGCCATCATCATGCACTTGACAGGCGCACGTTCGTGACCGGGGCGTTCGCCACCGGCGCGCTCGTGGCTGCGGGAAGCGCCCTGTGCGGCTGCGCTGCCGCAGGAGCCGGAACCGGTGACGACGCGGCCGCAGGCAAAGCCGCGCTCGACAACCTGAAAGCCGACGCGAAACCGGCCGCGCCGGCAACCGCGGCGGCCAACGAGGGCGTGTACGCCCTGCTCGACTTCTCCGACGAAACCGAGCGCGAATTCGCCGAGCGCGGGCTCATCGCCGCACCCGATACGCTGGAGATCACCGGCGAAGACGGCAAGGTGGTGTGGAGCCAGAAGGCCTACGCGTTTCTCGGCAGCGCCGACGCCCCCGCCGACGCGCCCGACACCGCCAACCCCAGCCTCTGGCGCAACGCCCAGATCAACCACCTCTTCGGCCTGTTCGAAGTCGTGGACGGCATCTACCAGGTGCGCGGCTACGACATGACGAACATCACCTTCGTCCGCGGCGACACGGGATGGATCGTGTTCGACCCGCTGATGAGCTGCGAGTGCTCGCGTGCCGCGTTCCAGCTGGTCACCGACAACCTGGGCGAGCGCCCGATTATGGGCATCGTGATGAGCCACCCCCACGTGGACCACTACGGCGGCATCAAGGGCATCGTGTCCGAAGAGGAAGTGGCCGAGCGCTCCATCCCCATCATCGTGCCGCAGGGCTTCGCCGAGCACGCCGTGGCCGAGAACGTGTACGCCGGCAACGCCATGGGGCGCCGCGCGGGCTACCAATACGGCACGTTCCTGGAAGCGTCGCCCACCGGCAAGCTGTCCATCGGCATCGGCATGGGGCAGTCCACGGGCACCGTCTCCTACCTTGCGCCGAACGATATCGTCACGACGACGGGTGAGACGCGCACCGTCGACGGCGTGACCATGGAGTTCCAGATGACGCCCGGCACCGAGGCTCCCGCCGAGATGAACACGTGGTTTCCCGGCTACCGGGCGCTGTGGGTTGCCGAGAACTGCACGGCCACGCTGCACAACCTGTACACCCTGCGCGGCGCGGAGGTACGCGACGGCAACGCCTGGGCGAACTATCTCATGGAAACGCTCGCGCGCTACGGCAGCGAGGCCCAGGTCACGTTCCAGGCGCACAACTGGCCGCATTGGGGCGCGGACTTCATCCGCGACTACCTCACGAACACCGCCGCCATGTACAAGTTCATCGCCGATCAAACGCTGATGTACATGAACCAAGGCTACACGTCCAACGAGATAGCCCACATGATCACGCTGCCCGCGGCGCTGGAAAAGAACTGGTACACGCGCCAGTACTACGGCACGGTGTCGCACAACGCGAAGGCCGTATACCAGAAGTACATGGGCTGGTACGACGCGAATCCCGTGCATCTGGCCGCCCTGCCCCCGGCGGAGTCGGCCAGGAAGTTCGTGGAATACTTCGGCGACGTGGACGCGGTGCTGGCGAAAGCCGCGAAGGACTTCGAAGAGGGCGCATACCAATGGGTTGCCGAGGTGACGAACCTCGTGGTGTTCGCCGACCCCGGCAACCGTGCCGCCCGCCTGCTGTGCGCCGACGCGCTGGAGCAGCTGGGCTTCCAGGCGGAATCGGGCCCCTGGCGCAACGCCTACCTCACCGGCGCGAAGGAGCTGCGCGACGGCGTGGACGCCGATCCGAAGTACCGCGCGACCGGCAGCTCGGACATCCAGCGCGCCATGACGCCCTCCATGATGCTGGACTACCTGGGCATCCTGTTGGACGCGAACGCCGCCGAGAACCTGAACCTCACCGTAAACCTGGCGTTCACCGACGAGGACCCGTACCTTCTGACCGTGCGCTCGGGCGTCGTGCTGTACGAGCGGGAAACGCAGGCGGCCGACGCCGACGCAACGCTCACGATGCCGCGCCTGGGCATGTTCGCCATTCTCAACCGCGACGCCGACACGCAAGCCGCTTCGATCGCCGTCGAAGGGGATCAGGACGTCATAACCAAGCTCACCGAACACCTGACGGCATTCGACTTCTTCTTCAACATCGTGGAGCCGTAAGGAAGGTGCGGCGCGGAAGAAGCCGCTTTGTGGACGTTTCGCGAAATACCCGACGGCCATCGATTACCCCCTTGCGTCTCGTTCGGCTTCGGAGTATTCTACTTATTGAGATTGATTCTCATTAAGAGGGCACAGACGAAAACGTAAGACGAGAAGGAGTATCACCCATGAAGGTACGTTCCGAGATCCCCACCGCCGAGAACACCACGAACATGGACGGCTTCGGCACCTGCGAAGTCGGCACCACGCTCGAGAACCTGAAGGCCGCCATCGGCGGCGAGACCGGCGCTTCCGCCAAGTACGCCGCGTTCGCCCAGGCCGCCAAGGAGCAGGGCTACGAGCAGATCGCTCGCCTGTTCGAGGCCACGTCCGCTGCCGAGCAGATCCACATCGGCCTCGAGTACGCGCTCGTCGCCGAAGTCGAGCCCGACTTCGAGAAGCCGGCCGCCCCTGAGGCCGAGGGCGTGCAGACCGACCTGAACCTCATCATGGGCGCTCAGGGCGAGATCTTCGAGACGTCCGACATGTACCCGGCCTTCATTAAGAAGGCTCAGGAAGAGGGCAACACCAAGGCCGTGCAGGTGTTCACCCGCGCCAAGCTGGCCGAGTCCGTGCACGCCGAGCGTTACCTGGCGGCGTACAACGACATCGACGCTCCCGACGACGACAAGTTCTACCTGTGCCCCATCTGCGGTTACATCCACAAGGGCGAGAACTTCGAGAAGTGCCCCATCTGCTTCTGCCCGAAGGCCTCCTTCCGCGCGTTCTAAACCGACGCACCCAGCTTTTCCATCTGCCAGAAACGGTCGCCCTCGGGCGGCCGTTTCCACGTCTGCGACCTGCATCTTCACCGAATGTTTCACGTGAAACATTCGTTCGCACATTGTGCGGGAGCAGGTTGCGCTATCATAAGGGCTTCGGACGAAAGAAGGCTCTTATGGATCAGCAGCAGGCGACCATCTCCCCCACCATCGACGGCATCCTCGCACACAACCGCGCGTTCGTGGAGCGCCGCGACTTCGAACGTTACACCACCGACAAGTACCCCGACAAGAAGCTGGCCATCGTCTCGTGCATGGACACGCGCCTCACCGCGCTGCTGCTGGCGGCGCTGGGGTTGAAGAACGGCGACGCGAAAATCATCAAGGTGGCCGGCGCCGAGGTGGCCCACCCCTTCGGCAGCGTCATGCGCTCGCTGCTGATCGCAGTATGCGAGCTGGGCGTGGAGGACATCATGATCGTGGCGCACACGAACTGCGGCGCACAGCACATGAGCGGCAAGGAAATGGTAGCGAACATGGAGCGCCTCGGCGTGTCGGCCGAGCGCATCGAGTTCGCGCGGCACTGCGGCATCGACTTCGACAAATGGCTGGCCGGCTTCGGCGACACCGAGGAAGCCGTGCGCAAGAGCGTCGACATGGTGGCGAACCACCCCGTCATGCCGCCCCACGTGCGCGTGATCGGCTTCATCATGGATTCCGACACCGGCGAACTCACCCAGGTGGCGTGCTAGAAGCAAGATTCCATCGTCGCGCGCCCCTGCGCGCGTTGTCGGCTCAAAGACACGGAATTCGCGCGAAAACCGTGTCTTTGAGCCGACAATGCCTCCGCAGCGCCATCCGTAAGCGAGCGAACGCTACGCGGCGGGCACCCCTTCTTCGACCAGATCCATGAGCTCTTCGCGCGAATGCACGTCGAGCTTTTGGTAGACATGGCGAATATGGGTGCGCGCCGTCTCCTTGCTAACGACGAACGTGTCGGCGATGCGCTGCGCCGACCGGCCGCGTGCAAGCGCCACCAACACGTCTTGCTCGCGAGGCGTGAGGCCGCCCTGGTCCACCAGCTGCGCGATGCGCGCGGCGAACGCGTCTTCGCCCGCGTCGGCAGCATCGGCCGCACGCGCATCTTCCACCGAGCGCCCCGTGAGAATGGGCGTGAACTCGAACACGAACAGCGCCAGCAGGATGACGGCCAGCATGAGGTTGTACGCCAGCAAGGGCATGTCCGCTCCCACTACCGCCTGCCCCAGGCGGGTCGACAAGTTGTTCGGCACGAGGAACAAAAGCCAACCGATCGAGAACAGCCGCACAGGCGACATGGTCTTCGCCGGCGTCGAGAACATCGTCCACACGTAGGCGAAGATGAGCACGCGCGACACCGTCATGAGGCCGATGTTCATCGACGACCATGCGGGCGTCAGCACCGCCGACAGATACAGGGACACCGACAGCAACGCCAGGATGGTCGATCGATAGAATCCCATGTTGTTGCCGCGCAGAAAGCGCGCACCCAGCACGATCACGAGCACTGCAACGACCATACCCGCGTCTACCGCAAGGCTCGAGGACGCTACATCCACCGCAACGCCGGCCGTCTGCTCCACCGTACCCGACGCGCCCACCTGCACGCCTCCCATGACGACGGCGTACAGCGCGATCGTCGCGAACGAAAGCCAAACCGGGACCACGCCGCGGTACTCCTCGATCGTTTGTTCAGCGCGGACGCCTTTCGCTTCGCGCGCGACGAGCACCAGCAATATCGGCGACGCCGCACATAGCACCAGCACGGCCCCCGCAAGCCCAACGTCCACGAGCACCTTCGAAAGCAGGTCGAACACTACCACGAACAGCATCGCTGCCGCCAGGCAGAGCGACGAGGCCTTCGCGCCGCGCGGAATCAGCAGGTCGGCCCATCGTACCAGCAAAAACGCCGCCCCGAATCCCACAACGAGGCCGCCGATGCGCGCGGCGAACGCGCCCAAGCCCAGGTTCAGCACCTCCGAGAACAGCAGCACGCACCCCGCCACGTTCACCAGAGCGTCGACAAGCAGAAAGGCGACCGACCCGATGCACCGCTGCACGAACGGCGCGAACGCGGCTGCAAGCAGAAACGCCGCTATGATCGTAACGCCACCCGTCAGCGGATCGGCGCCCGTCATGATGGCGAACGTATCGACGGACACGCGGTCGCTGATGCTGGCGCCTTCGCCGAACAATACGAGGCAGGCAGCCAGCCCCCATGCAGCCCGCAAGAACCACCGCTCTTTGATCATCGCCAATGCGTCCACAACGCTCCCCTGCCATATGCCCGCTCGCTTCGATTCGCACGAGCCGTCCCCTGCGTTCCCGCAAGAGAGTATAGCAAAAGCAGCCAACCTCATGCCCCCTCCTCTTGCCGCGTTGTCCCACACCGCAAAAGGAGAGCCGCCCGAAGACGGCTCCCCCCTCGTTGCGCCACGCGATCGATGCTGCGCTTTTACGCCTTCGCCGGCTCACCGCCCTCGGCAGGAGCCCCGTCGCCCTCAGGCGCGCCGCCGCCGGCCGGAGCGCCGCCGCCCATGCCGCCGCCCAACTCGGCATCGGGGTTCGCCTCGCGCCATTCCTTGAACGCAGACCCGTTCTCGGTGACGCTCGAATCGGCAGCCGCCGCCTGCTCGCCCGCCACGCGGCCGAACGTCAAGCACAGCGAGTGCGACAGTCCGCACACGATGGTGGGATAGTCGATCGCGAAGCGCATGCCCTGCACGTTGCCCGCCATCCACAGTCCGGGGATGGGATTGCCCCATTCGTCGATGGCCTCGGCCTTCTCCGTGCCCTTGAGACCGCCCATCGTCAACATGAACGCCCACTGCCCGCTGGTGCTGTAGAAGAACGGCGGGGTTTCCACCGGCCACAGACGCTTCGCCTGCTTGCCGAAGTCCGCATCGTAGCCGTCGTGCGCGAAGCCGTTGTAGCGGTCGAGCGTTTCTTGCAGCACCTTCGCATCTACATGGATGGCCTCGGCCAGCTCGTCGACGGTCCACGCATACTGCATATTCACGCCCTGCTCGGCAAGCATGGCTTCGATGGTGGCCTTGTCGCCCGTCTCGATGGCCGCATTCCACGCATCGATGTCGCCCGAGAAGCTCATCTGCGCGCCGTGCGTGGGAGACGACCACTTCAGCTGCTCGGGATACTTCGCATCGGCAAGCTGCCAGAACACGGTCTGCGGCTGCTCTTCAGCGAGATCGGAGAACGACTGGCCCGGGATGTCCTCGTTCGTGAAGCGGCGACCGTTCGCATCGACGATGAGGAACGGGTCGGCGCCCAAAGATCCAGGAGTGCCGTGCGCCATGTACGCATGGGGGATGCCCTGCATCATGCCGCCGATCCACATGCCCATGAGATGGCCGTCGCCCACATTGCCCGTGCTGGGATACACGTTCTTGTCGATGGCCAGCTGCGCCTGCGACGGACACCACGCCTGCATCATGTCCTCATTGTGGCCGTAATCGCCCGTTGCCAGGATCACGCCCTTCTTGGCGGTGAATTTCACGTAGCCGCCATCGGAAGTTTCGGCAATCACGCCATCGACGCGGCCCTCGGTCCCGTTCGGCTGACCGCCGCGCAACAGCTGGCGTCCACGGTGCTCGTAGAAGAACTCGGCGCCATGCTCCTTGGCGTACGCTTCCAGCTCGCCGATGGCGCCGGGGAAACCGCCGTTCATGCCGGCTTCCTGGCCCTCAGGCACGGTGAACTCCTGCTGGTTGCAAAACTGCGGGAACCATTCGCCGTCAACCGGATCGTACTCCACTTCCATCGGCCAACGCGGGATCTCGATGCCGTAGCCCTTCGGTTCGAGCATCGTGTTGTACCACCAGTCCAAGTCGGAGCCGGAACGCTGGCCCCACACACGATACAGACGCTGATCGGTACGGTTGCCGGAGTAGCGCTGCAACGCCAGGCACATGTCGTTGATATCCTGCTCGCTAGCCTCCAGGCCGTTCGCCTTCTGGAACGACGAATTCACGGTGCCGATATCCTGGCCGCGCGTCTGATAGGTGTTCAGCGTTTCGATCACGGCCACGGACGCGCCGTTCTCGGCCGCCGTTGCCGCTGCGGAAAGACCGGCGAGGCCGGCGCCCACAACCACCACGTCGAACGCCTTTTCCTCCGCGATATCGCTGATGGCCTCCGGCACGGCGCACCAGGTCGCCGTCTTCGGCGTGCCCTTCGGGGCGCCTACGGGCAATTCCACCGTCTCCGCTGCGGAGGCTGTTGAAGCGGCGTCAGTCGACGACGATGCCTGCGGCGAGCAGCCGGCCAGCCCGAACCCGGCGGCAACGGCGGCCGTCGCGCCCAATCCCAAGAACGAGCGACGGTTCATCTCAAATTTCGGAGCCTTCATCATGGTTCCCCTTCCTTGTATCGCTGCGCGGCACGACCCGTGCAACCCTTCCGTTCGCGTCGCCTGCGCCCGAAGCGCTCTTGCCGGAGCGAAAGGTCCTCAAGGGAGGGAGGGGGGAGTTAAGGACCCTTCGCTCCGGCAAGACCGGCGACACCAAGGATCCTATCGAGCAGAGGCGAGCACGCCATCCTCCAGGAATGGGGAAACTGCGCGAAACCGCCTGCGCAGCTCTCACCCAGCCTGGAGTACGCGATACATCACCCCAGGTGGAAGGAGGGTATCAAGCTGGGGAAACGCTTGGGATTCCCTCGCTGCGCGCCCCTGCAAACATTATCGGCCCAAAGACACGGAATTCCCGCGAAAACCGTGTCTTTGGGCTGACAATGCCTCTGCAGAAACGCGCTGCGGTGTACTACTTCGGGGTTTTCAGGGAGTCGGCCATGTTCTTCAGGGCGGCGTCGCTGAAGCCTTCGCTGTAGGCGCTCGGGATGACCACGGTGCCGCCGGAGCCCTTCACGCTCTCGTACAGCAGGTGCATCGTGCGCAGGCGCAGGGCCACCTCGTTCTCCTCGTACACGTGCGCGGCGTCCACCAGCATGGACGAGATATCCTTCTCCACCTCGGCCAGCACCATGCGCGCGTTCTTCTCGCGCTCGGCCTGGGCCTCGGTGGACATGACCTCTTGCAGCTCCTGGGGAATCACGATGTCGCGGATCTCCACCGACAGCACGGTGATGCCCCATAGCGACGTGCGCTCTTCGATGACCTCCTGCAACTCCTGATCCAGCTGGTTGCGGCGGATGGCCACCTCCGACACGCTGGCGCGGCCGATGGCGTCGCGCAGCGCGGTCTGCGCCACCAGCGACACGGAGTTGTAGTAGTTCTCCACCTCGAGGCACGCCTTTTCGGCGTCCCACACCATCCAGAACAGCACGGCGTCTACGTTGATGGGAACGAGGTCGCTGGTCAGCGTCTCCTCGGCGCCGAACCCGGTGACCATGATGCGCTGGTCGGCTTTGAGGGCGGTCTGCTCGATGAAGGGGATGGTGAAGTACAGGCCGGGGCCCTTCGAACGGCTGAACTTGCCGAACCGCAGCACCACCACCTTCTCCCACTGCATGGCGATGTGGATGGACATCTCGGCCAAACATGCCAGCGCGAAGCCGACGAGCACCACCCACACGGTGAAGGCGCCGGTGATCAGGTAGCCCGCCGCGATGGCCAGCACGAGCGCCACCGAGAACACGAACGCCGAGAACATGAGCGAGCCGTTCTGGGACGTTCGCCGATCGGTGCGCGAGTTGTACTGCTCGATGGAAAACGGCTTGGCGGCCGGCGCGTCAGTTTGATTCTTTCCTTTGCGATTTTTCATACAAGCCCCGTCTCATGCTCGCGCCCCCTTCCACGTCCTGCTGGACGCGATGGGCGACGTCGATCATCCTCAACATGATTTCATCAAGCGTCATGCCCAACGCGAGGCACCGCTTGATGCTCTCCTCGATTTCCGTATCGGCGATGGACTGCACGTCGTCGGCGGCCAGCTTGCCGATATCGCGGACGAACACGCCGCGGCCTCGAACCGATTCCACATACCCGTCGTGCTCGAGGTTGATGTACACCTTGCTCACCGTGTTGTAGTTGATGGCGGCTTCGGCGGCAAGCGTGCGGACGCTGGGCAGCTGGTCCCCGGGCTGGTAGTGGCCGGTCTTGATCAAGTAGACGAACCGGTTGCGCAGCTGCACCCATACGGGCAGCCCCGACGACTCGTCTATCTCGAATAACGCCATGCCACTTCCTTATTCTTTCTGAGGGATCATCCGTTCCGCATTGTACAAGATAACCAGCTTGTACAGCGGCGGCAACCGCGCATCTTCAATGCATCCCCGACCAAACAACGCAGAATCGCAGCACCAGCCCTCCCGCGATGCACAGCAGGTCCACCGGCAGCGCGCGAACCAACCGCTTCGTCACCGTGACGAACACTTCGACGGCCAAGGGAACCAACAGCCCCAAGCCCACCAGCCCCACGACGAACCACGGGCCCAGCCCGCTCGGGTCGAACAGGATCGCCAGCGATTCGCGCGCGAAGGGGTTGGAGAACCCGAACGCCACGAACCCCGCCAGCATCACCAACTCCAGCGCCAACACCGCGAGGTGAATGCGATGAAGCAGCAGCATCCATCCGCTCAAGCGCGTCGCATCGCGCACGAACGGCGCGATCACGAACACCGTCGAGACGCCCGCCGACAGCGACGACAACGCGAACAGCGCAGGCGTGGCCGCGTTGTTCCACAGCGCAACCGCCTCGATCCACCCCACGTACACGCCGGTGTACGCCATCATGCACAGCGACACCGCCAAGCACGCCGCTTCGGCCGCCTTGCGCGCCCCCGCATGGACGAACGGCACGTACATGAGGTTCGCCACCGCCAGAAACCCGCTGACCAGGATGCTGGCCAGCAGCGTGAACGAGCCGAACGACAGTATCGACAGCGTGGGCCGCGTGAACAGCAAGAACGCCAACTCGGGGCGCCCCAGATCGAGCAGCAGGCACAGCGCCGCCAAGCACAGCATGACGAACCCGATGCCGTAGCACCGGGCCTTCAAATCGCCGAACGCCGCCGTTTGCTCCTGCGTGCGCGTGCGCGTCCGGTGAAACGCAAGCGACCAGGCCGCCGTCACGAACATAACGCCGGCTCCGCATCCTCCTAGGAACAGGTACAGCACCACAAGCGTCCCGAGCATCTCGTCCCCCTCTCGCCAGACGCTCAGTTCATGATAGGGCTTCGACCGCCCGATGCCTAGCTACTTCCGCTTGAACACCTGCCCTTCGCGGTCGAACGCCACGCCGAAGCGCTGTGCGTAACGCGCGCATAGCCCGAACACGAACGCGCCCGTCCCGCGGAAGTAGTCGGACGACGCATGCGCATCGACGCCGTAGCGCCAGGCCGCAAGCCAGGGAAGCACGTGCTCGACCAGGAACGACCCCTGTTCGTCGGCAGCCTCGCCCGCCGCCGCATCATCGCCAACCGCGAGGGCCTCGGCTTCAAGCCCGATCAGATGGCCGACGAAGCCCAGCATGAGCCCCAGATGGTCGTCGGGCTCCGCATGCAGCCGCTCGATCTGCAACCCGTGGCGACGGTACTGCTCGCGCACTTCCAGCGTGCGCGCGCTGAACAGCTGGCTGTTCGGATCGCGGTAGAACGACTCCCAGCTGGGAGCATCGGGCGTTCCGGCGCCCACGAACAGCCGCAGCCACTCGCGCCGAAGCGCGGCCACGCGCTCGTCGAAGCCCGCTTCGTCAGCCGCGGCCGCGACGCACCAAGCGTCCATCAGCGCCATGCCTTCGCGCACATCGGCATCGTCCATGCCGAACGGCGCGTTCTGGAACGGCCGCTCCGCCACCTGGTCGGCGACGACCTCGGCATCCGGCTCGCAGTACAGCAGCTGGGACGCCTGCGCGAAGCACGCCTCCGCAGCCGCAAGCACGTCCTGGTTGTACGGTGCGTTCATCGTTTCCCCTTTCCCCTCCGAAACAGCTGGACGGCCGACGAAGCGGCCGCCCAGCCTGATGCCGTTAGATCTCCTCTTCCAGGTTCACGAGCGCGCCGGTGCCGCTGCCCGACTTCTGGGCATCGCGATGCGGGTTCATGATGAGGTTCGGATGAGTCGTGTCCTTCGGCAGGGGCTCCACCTCGACGTCGCCCTCGCCGTACTTCGCGATCATGTCCTCGCGCGTGCCGAAATCGAGCGCGCGCATAGGGCAGCCGGTGACGCAGAGGGGCTTGCTCCCGCCCGCTTCCAGCTCGGCCTTGCACATGTCGCACTTCAACATGTAGCCCGCTTCGTCGTCGTACGTCGGCGCATCGTAAGGGCACACGGTCTGGCACGTCTTGCAGCCGATGCACACCTCGTGATCGGTCCACACGATGCCGGTTTCCTCGTCCTTCTGCATGGCGCCCGTCGGACAGTTCGCCACGCACGCCGGATCGACGCAGTGGTTGCACGCCATGGAGACGAAGTAACCGAACACGCCGTTGGGCACGTAGCTGCCCGCTTCGTTGAGTTCCCAGGTGCCGCCCTGGTAGTTGAGCACCTTGCGGTACAGGTTGTTCACCGGCAGCTTGTAGGTTTCCTTGCACGCCACCTGGCACGTCTTGCAGCCGGAGCACTTGTTGGAATCAAAGTAGAATGCGTACTGAGCCATGATGCACCTCCCTTATTCCACGCCAACCGGCATGACGATCGGCCGATTCTTGTCAGGTTC
>OLRC01001509.1_pt1 | contig 14742 bp, 10 predicted proteins | sample 1672081 | NCBI WGS metagenome assembly OLRC01 (sample SAMEA3136643, study PRJEB25190) | human gut metagenome | biome: human gut; feature: human-associated habitat; material: faeces | place: Austria | collected 2013
TGCGGCCCTGCACCCGGGGTGATTTCAACGGATGAGCTGTTCCGATAAAACTAAGCGAAATCAACCGATCATGGCGAATTTCTTGAGCGGGACGCTGATCTTTTTATACAGCAGCATCGTCAGAATCGAGGTCACGCCGAAGGAGATCACGTTGAACGGCACGATGGAGAACGCCACCATCGTCGGCACGTTGGTGATCCACGGGTTCACGGCGGTGCACATCTGCACAATCGCCGCCCAATCCATGCCGTAGAGCGCCATATAGGCCGGGAAGATCAGGAACACGTTGGTCAGAATTGCGACGATCACGCCGGCGACGGAGCCCAGCAGCAGGCCGACGGCCGCACCGCGCTTGGTTCTGTGCTTCTGATAATACAACACGGCGGGCAGGGCGTAGGCCGTGCAGAGCAGGAATTTCTGAATTTCGCCGGTGAACATGGACGACGTGCCCTTGAACACCAGCTTGAGCAGCACCTTGACCGCGATGATTTCCACCGCGCCGACCGGACCGAGCACAAAGCCGCCGATCAGATCCGGCAGAGCGGAAAGGTCGAAGCTCGCAAACGGCGAGAGCACCGGCACGGAGAAGCTGAAATACATCAGCACGAAGGAGACTGCGCCCATCATGGCGGCGAGGGTGAGGCGGCGGGTTTGGTTGCGTTTCATGGTTGTTTCCTCCCGAATGTAAAAAATTCCCGAAGCCAAAGAAGAAATTGGCCTCGGGAAATCCTTTCATTTCGGAACGGCATATGACCGCGCCGCAAAAAACGGATAACACAAACGTCTTTTCCCATCCGGACTGTCACCGTCGGTTCTGGAATCGCACCAGATCGGCCCCCGATCGCTCGAGGGTTCATGGACTATACCATCGGTAGGGATTTTCACCCTGCCCCAAAGACCATTCAGTTTTGAACTTCGTCTATACTGTACGCCCGTGTGAGAATTTTGTCAAGCCCATTTTTTGCGGGCGGATGCAGTTTTTGGATGGCATCTTTATGAAGGAACTATTTTTAGCGGACGTCTTTTTGAAGGGAGAGGCGCGTCTTATCGATGCTCCGGCGCGCCCGTTTTACCACGAAATGACCTCGTGCCCCGTTTCCGTCACCAGCACCTGAATCTCCCACTGCGCGGAGGGCATGCCGTCCTCCGTGTAGATCGTCCAGTCGTTGTCGGCGTCAACGTAGATGTCGTCCGTGCCCATGTTCACCATCGGCTCGATGGTGAACATCATCCCCGGCGCCATCACCATCTCCTGCCCGCGCTTGGTGACGTAGCTGACCCACGGCTCCTCGTGGAAGCGAACGCCGACGCCGTGGCCGCCCACGTCGCGCACGACGCTGTAACCGTTCTTCTTCGCCAGATCGTGCACGGCCTGCCCCATGTCGCCCAAAAAGCCCCACGGCTTGACCTGCTCCAGCCCCGCCATCACGCACTCGCGCGCAACCTCGACGAGCTTCTTCTTTTCCGGCGTGGTCTCGCCGATGATGAACATGCGGGAGGAATCGGAATAGAAGCCCTTGTAGATCGTCGAGCAATCGACGTTGATGATGTCGCCGTTGCAGAGGATGTCGTCCTCGGAGGGGATGCCGTGGCAAACCTGATCGTCGATGGACGTGCAGACGCTCTTGGGGAAGCCCTCGTAATTCAGCGGCGCGGGAATACCGCCCATCGCGGTCGTCTGCTCGTATACCCAGCGGTCGATCTCCGCCGTGGAAATACCCGCGCGGATATGCGCCGCCACATAATCCAGCACCGCGACGTTGATCTTCGCGCTCTCGCGGATGCCCGCAATCTGCGCTTCGGTCTTAATCATGTCGTGGGTGGGCACGACCGCGCCGCGGCGGTGCATGTCGTCGAGCTTCTCGTCAAAATCGAAATGGCAATGCTTGTATTTTTTGCCGCTGCCGCACCAGCAGGGCATGTTGCGATCCAGCTTATGCATGGGTAAGCCCCCTTTAGATTGTGTTTCGTTCGCTGACTATTGTATCACGCTTTTCGGATCTGGAAAAGAGCGGAAATGGGCGCGCCGTCGCAAAATGAGCGATAAAATGCCGCAATCGCCGGGGAACACTGGCGAAATCCGCGCGAATATGCTATACTGAACCCGTTATCGACAAAAAGATGAAAAACAGGGAAAAAACAGGAAGAATCCGGCATGCTCGTTCGTCTTGTATGCACAGGATAAAAGGGTTGGTGAAATGAAGTGAGGAAAACGAACAAATTGCTGGCGGCGCTGACGCTGCTGCTCACGCTGCCCGCGCTGGCGCTGGCGGCGGATTTCGCGGTGGTGCGCGGCGGCCGGCTTAACCTGCGCCAATATCCCAGCAGCTCGAGCCAGAGCCTCGGCAAGTACGACAGCGGCTCCTGGGTGGATGTGCAGGGGCAGGGCGCTTCCGGCTGGTATGCCGTGCGCACGATGGATGGCAAGACCGGCTACATGGCGGGCAACTATCTCACCTTCGCGCAGAGCGGGAGCATCGGCACGGTGGCCTATGCCAACGGCGGCTATGTCAACCTGCGGCGCGGCCCGTCGCTGGATTACGCGGTGGTGACGCGCGTGACCAGCGGAACGACCATCAGTATCCTGGATGCATCCTACGAGTGGAACTACGTCAGCGCGACGGTGAACGGCGCGACGTACACCGGCTACATGCACGATTCGCTGATTATCAAGAGCACGACGACGGCGACGGTCTCCACGCGGAACGGCGGCAAGGTGAACGTGCGGCGCGGCCCGTCCTCCGCCTACGGCAGCATCGGCTCGCTCAAATCCGGCACGCGCGTGACCGTGCTGCTCAAGGGCAACGGCTGGTATCAGATCACCGGCGGCGGGCTGACGGGCTTCATGTCCGCCGGATACCTGAGCAACATGGGCACGACGGGCGGCGGCTCGGGCACGGTGACGACCCGCACGGCCTACGTCAACAACCCGAGGAGCACACAGGTGCTGTATCTGCGCGAAACGCCGTCGCAGCGGGCGCGTGCGCTCGGCCAATACAAGAACGGCACGCAGGTGAAGGTCGTTTCCTACGGCGCGACGTGGTGCGAGGTCTATGTCGGCACGCGCCACGGCTATATGATGACCCGCTACCTCAGCTTCAACAGCCATTACGTCACGCCGACCCCGGAGGTCATCTATGTGACGCCCGCGCCGACCCCGCAGATCGTCTATGTCACGCCGACCCCGACGCCGCTGGTGCAGTATATCACGCCCAAGCCCGCCGTGCCCGGCGCGCCCGAATCCGGCACGACGATCACCCTTGCGGCAGCCTACGGCAGCGCCAGCAACACGATCAACGTCTATTACGATCAGGGGATGACCTCGGTGAGGGCGACGTACACCGGCGGCAAGCAGGCGACGCTGCTTAAATACGACACGAATGTCTGCATGATTCTGGTGGATGGCGTTGTCGCGTATGTCTCGACGTGGAACGTGAACTATTAAAATCAGGCCGCCGGGGCGACAACCGGCGCATATCTCAGCCATTCCCGCGCATATTATCCCCCGGAGGGATGATATGAAGCGAGGATGGCTGATTTTTTTCTGCGCGCTCTGCCTGTGCCTGTTCGGCTGCGCGGCGCAGAGCGGCGGCGGGGACAAGCCCGCCCTGCCGCAGCCGGAGAGCACCCCGAGCCGGACGCAGGGGACGAGCGCGGCGCAGCTCGTGCCGGAGCGGCTGAGCAAAAACGAATCCGGCGTGCCGATGCTCAGGGTCTACGACGTGAAAAGCGAGACGCTGGAAACCCTGTCCGTCGAGGATTATCTGCCCGCCGTGCTGGCCGGGGAGATGGCGGGGGATTGGCCGCTGGAAGCGCTCAAGGCGCAGGCGATTTTGGCGCGCACGTTCGTGCTGCAATTCGTCTCCCAAAAGGAATCCATGTACGACGGCGCGGATATCTCCACGGACATCAAGGAGGCGCAGGCGTATGACGCGGCGGGCGTGAACGCGCGCATCCGCGAGGCGGTGAAGGAGACGCGCGGCGAGGTGCTCAACGCGGGCGGCGAGCTGCCCTATGCGTGGTTTCACGCCCATTCCGGCGGGCTGACGGCGCGCGCCAAGGAGGGGCTGGATTACGAAAAGGCTGAGCCGAGCTACACCCAGTGCGTCAAAGGCATGGAAAATGACGAAGCCCCGGCGGAGGCGGCGCACTGGCAGGCCGATTTTTCCGCGGACGAGGTGATGGCGGCGGCGAACGCCTCCGGCGCGAAGGTCGATGCGCTGGAAAGCATTGCAGTCGGCAGGCGCGGCGAATCCGGCCGCGCCGAAACGCTGCTGATTTCCGGGCAGGAGGTTTCCGCCCCGGCGTTCCGAATCGCCATCGGCTCAACCAGGATGCGCTCCTGCCTGCTGGAAAGCCTGCGCGTGGAGGACGGGCGGGTGAAGATGAGCGGCAAGGGATACGGCCACGGCGTGGGCATGAGCCAATGGGGCGCGTATGCGATGGCCAAGGCGGGGAAAACCGCCGAGGAGATTGTCATGCATTATTTCCGGGGCGTGAGCATCGACCGGGCGTGGGAATAAGCAAACGGCATATCCAATCAGCAAAAACAGATTGCGCGCAAAAAGGCGGACGCGCCATGCGCCCCCTGCAACGGGTTGTCGCTTTCCCGGATTGCAGGGGGCTGTTTGTGCGAATGATCGGTTTTATCCGCTTATCATGTTTTCAGGCTCTCCAGCGTTTTGTCCAGCATCGTCTGCCACTTTTCAAAATCCATATTCGGCACATAGAAGGATTCCAGCTCGTCGTGGAGCTGCTTGGCCTGCGCCAGCGCGGCGCTTGCGCGGTGCAGGTGAAGCTGAATCCCCGCGCGCCCCTGCTCAAGCGCGCATTCGTGGCGCAGCAGCGCGCCCTGCGGGAGACAGGCGGCAAAATCGAAGCTCTGTTCGGCGGAAAGCTGTTCGCCGGTGGTGACGAGCGTGGCGAGCGCGGGGATGGTCAGGTGCAGCAGCCGCCCCGGAACGAGGGGGCACAGGTGCTCCTCAACGCTGTAACCGGCGGCCTGAACGGCGGCGCTCAGTCGACGCAGGACGGGCGTGCCATCCATGCCCCAATGGAACAGCAGGCGGATCACGCGCGGCGGGGCGTTTTCGCCGATGAGGCTGATTTCGCCCTTGGGCGTGAGCGCGTCGGTGATGACGGGGCGGACGGCAGGCGCGGCTTCCTTCGGCGCGTCGCGGGAGAGGACGGCCTGAACGAGCGCCTGCGTCATCGCCCAAAGGCGCGCCTGATCCGTGGCGGCGAGCAGCGTGGCGGCGTTTGCCCTTGCCAGCGCGGCGGCGGCGGCCAGACAGGCGCGGGCACGGCGCGAACAGGCGGCGTGATCGCCCATGCAGGCGCGGATATGCGGCAGACGCGGCCGCATGGCCGGTTCGTTCAGACATTCGCCCAGGTTGATGATGCTGTCCCGCGCGCCGGGAATTTCGGGATCGACGATATGCGGTGCGGTGCCATCCAGAATCAGCAGCCCTGCATGCGGAACGGCCACGCCGTCGAGGCTGTCCGGGTCGCCGGAACAGAAGTAGAGCGTCGAGGGCTCGCCGTTTGCGCAGAGCGCGGCATGCCCCCGCCGCATGAACGTCGATTTGCCAACGCCCGGCCCGCCCTTGAGAATCAGCTTGCGCCGCAGGATCGAATCGTCGAGCAGGTGGTCAAAGCAGGAGATAAAGCCGTCCGGCCCCATTGCGCCGGGGAAAAGGGTTCTGGCGGTATTCAAAAGCATCCCTCCGATTTGGCAGACTTCCCTACACCTTATGCGCGGCCAAAAGAAAAAAATTCGCCTCCCGCGAAAAACGGGAGGCGAAAGCGGATCAGTCACGCTTCTTGCGAACCACGACGATCAGCATCGCGATCACGATGAGAATCAGCGCCAGCAGCAGGAACAGAATGCTCAGCGGCACACCGTTGATCGTTCTGGCCATCAGCGGCGTGGGGGTCGGGGTGGCCGTGGGTTCAGGTGTGTCAGTCGGCGCCGGGGTCGGGGTGGCCGTGGGCTCCGGGGTATCAGTCGGAACCGGAGTAGGTGTCGGCGTGGGTTCCGGTGTATCAGTCGGAACCGGAGTCGGCGTGGCCGTGGGCTCCGGCGTGTCCGTCGGAACTGGAGTCGGCGTGGCCGTGGGTTCCGGTGTATCAGTCGGAACAGGAGTGGGGGTCGGCGTGGGTTCCGGCGTCGGGGTCGGGGTCACGTTCGGGTCAGGGGTCGGCGTGGCCGCCTCCACCAGCACGCCGGTGGAAAGCGAATCCGGATCGACCGCCCATTTGCCGTCCTCGCAGAGCACGAGCGCGTCATACTGATACGTGCGCGCCTTGCCGCCGTAATTCACATCGGCCTGAATGGAGATCGTGCGCGCGTTGCTCTCGTCCGTGCCCGTCGGCGCGGCCATCTGCCGCCAATCCAGCAGCGGCTTCTGCGCGAATTTCCAGAAGAGCTGCTGGCTGGGCTGGTCGCTCAAGGAATCCTGCCAGCTCTTCGCGGTGTATTCCACCATGTCGGCCACGATGCCCTTGCGCCACTTCTCCATGAAGTTTTCCAGCGCGATCTCCGCTTCGGATTTCACCGTCGCCACGTAGGGCGCGTTTTCGTCCGTGCCGCTCTCGTCGTATAGGCCGCTGTCCCCGCTGCCGTCGTCGCTGCCGCCGGAGAAGCCGGTCTCCGTCAGGCCGTCCACGCTGCCGTCGTCGGCCGTCATGCCGCCGTAATATTCCTCGGGCACGGAGGTGCCCATCGTGCCGTATGACGCGAACGGAACATCGGTCGCCGCCGGAACGGGCGTGGGCACGAGCAGCGTCTGCGCCGGACGGATGGAAGACGTGCGGCTGGCGGTCAGCGCGTTAATCAGTGTGAACACCGTCAGCAGGCCGTAAACGGCGGTCAGAATCATGCGCCCCGGAAAGAGGAACGCATGGATGACCCACATTGCGGCCACCGCGGCCACCACCGCAAGCATAAATACCCAGCGTATCGGCTGGAAAAAGATCGCCAGCAGCCCCAAAACGGGAAGAACAATAAAAAACAGCATCAGCATCAACTGATTGATTTCACGTTTAGAGCGCTTCGGCTTCGGCTTCTGATCGAACGCCTTGGCGGAACCGGCAGGCGTTGAAGCGTAATTCGGCCTGTTGGATCTCATGTCATCGCCTCCTGAAAAAAAGAAACTCAAGCGTACAAATTTGATTATATCATAAAAACCGCAAATAGAAAAGAGATGCGGCGAAATTGCCGCATCTCTGTGGAAGCTTATGCGATTAGAGCTGACCCTGCTTTTCCAGAATCGCAGCGTGAGCGGCCGCCAGACGGGCGATCGGCACACGGAACGGAGAGCAGGAAACGTAGTTCAGGCCAACCTTGTGGCAGAACATGACGGAGGACGGATCGCCGCCGTGCTCGCCGCAGATGCCGAGCTTGATGTCCGGGCGGGTCTGCTTGCCGAGCTTGGCAGCCATCTGAACGAGCTTGCCGACGCCGTTCTGGTCAAGACGGGCGAACGGATCAGACTCGTAGATCTTCTTGTCGTAGTACGCGCCGAGGAACTTGGCCGCGTCGTCACGAGAGAAGCCGAAGGTCATCTGGGTCAGGTCATTGGTGCCGAAGGAGAAGAACTGCGCCTCCTTGGCGATCTCGTCGGCGGTCACGGCCGCGCGCGGGATCTCGATCATGGTGCCGACCTTCACGTCAAGCTCGACGCCCTTCTCGTCCATGACCTTCTTGGCGGTATCCAGAACGATCTTCTTCACGTAGGCCAGCTCCTTGACCTCGCCGACCAGCGGGATCATAATTTCCGGATGGATGTCGTAGCCATCCTCCTGCTTGACCTCGATGGCCGCCTCGATGACAGCGCGGGTCTGCATCTCGGCGATTTCCGGATAGCGAACCGCCAGACGGCAGCCGCGGAAGCCCATCATCGGGTTGAACTCATGCAGCTCGTCGATCTTGGCGATGATCTTCTCGGTGGTGGTGCCCAGTTCCTTGGCCAGCGCCTCGATTTCCTCGGTCATGTTCTTGGCCGGGAGGAACTCATGCAGCGGCGGATCCAGATAACGGACGGTCATCGGACGGCCTTCCAGCGCCTTGTACATGCCCTTGAAGTCCGCCTTCTGATACGGCAGCAGCTTGGCAAGAGCCTCGCGGCGCTGCTCCTCGGTCTCGGAGAGGATCATCTGGCGCATGTCGGCGATACGGGTCGCCTCGAAGAACATGTGCTCGGTGCGGCACAGGCCGATGCCTTCCGCGCCGTACTTCACGGCCACAGCCGCGTCGTGCGGGTTGTCCGCGTTGGTGCGAACGCCCAGCTTGCGGGCCGCGTCCGCCCAGCCCATCAGGGTGGCGAAATCGCCGGAAACGGAAGCGTCAACGGTCGGGATCGCCTCGGCGTACACCTTGCCGGTGGAGCCGTCGATGCTCATCCAGTCGCCCTCGTGGAAGACGACGTCGCCGATGGTCGCGGTCTTGGCTTCTTCATCCACGCGCAGCGCGCCGCAGCCGGCGACGCAGCAGGTGCCCATGCCGCGGGCAACGACAGCCGCGTGGGAGGTCATGCCGCCGCGGGCGGTCAGGATGCCCTGCGCATGCGCCATGCCCTCGATATCCTCCGGAGATGTCTCCAGACGGACGAGAACGACCTTCTTGCCGGTCTTGGCAGCCGCGGTCGCCTCTTCAGCGGTGAAGTACACCATGCCGCAGGCAGCGCCCGGAGAGGCGGCCAGACCCATGGCGATCTCCTTCGCCTTCTTCAGCGCGACGGCGTCAAACTGCGGGTGCAGCAGGGAGTCGAGCTGCTTCGGCTCCACCTTGAGGATGGCCTCGTCGGTGGTAATCATGCCCTCGTTGACCAGATCGACAGCGATCTTCAGTGCAGCGGCGGCGGTGCGCTTGCCGTTGCGGGTCTGGAGCATGTAGAGCTTGCCGCGCTCGATGGTGTATTCCATGTCCTGCATGTCGCGGTAGTGGTTTTCGAGCGTCTGCGCGATGTTCACAAACTGCTCGTAAACCTCCGGCATGACCTGCTGGAGCGTCTCGATCTTCTGCGGGGTGCGGATGCCGGCGACGACATCCTCGCCCTGCGCGTTGATCAGATACTCGCCGTAGAGCTTCTTCTCGCCGGTGGACGGGTCGCGGGTGAACGCAACGCCGGTGCCGGAGGTGTTGCCCATGTTGCCAAAGACCATGCTCTGGACGTTGACGGCGGTGCCCCAGTCGGACGGGATGTCGTTCATGCGGCGGTAGTAGATGGCGCGCGGGTTATCCCAGGAGCGGAAGACGGCCTTGATGGCCTCCATGAGCTGAACCTTCGGGTCCTGCGGGAACTCGACGCCCATCTTCTCCTTGTAAATCTCCTTGAAGCGGACGACGATTTCCTTCATGTCCTCGGCATTCAGGTCGGTGTCGTACTTAGCGCCCTTGCTCTCCTTGATCTCGTCCAGAACGCGCTCGAAGAAGCTCTTCGGGATCTCCATAACGACGTCGGAGAACATCTGGATGAAACGGCGGTAGGAGTCATAGGCAAAGCGCTCGTTCTCGGTCAGGTTGGCCAGACCCTTGACGGCCACGTCGTTCAGACCCAGGTTCAGGATGGTATCCATCATGCCGGGCATGGACGCGCGCGCGCCGGAGCGCACGGAAACCAGGAACGGATTCTCCAGGTCGCCGAACTTCTTGCCGCAGACCTTCTCGGTCTCGGCCAGAGCGGCGTAAATCTGCTCGACGATATCCTCGCCGATGGTCTTGCCGTCCTCATAGTAGCGGGTGCAAGCCTCGGTGGAGACGGTGAAGCCCTGCGGCACCGGAAGACCGATCTTGGTCATCTCGGCAAGGTTCGCGCCCTTGCCGCCCAGCAGGTTGCGCATGCTGGCGTTGCCTTCCTTAAACAGGTACACATACTTCGTCATGCTGTTTGTTCCTCCTTGAAAGATTCATAATCATTGCAACTTTCTTCATGAAAATGGCTCATGATTGTCGCGCGAAAACAGACCATTTCTGGTCGCACATGGAATATTATACGGTCTCTTCCGACATTTGGCAATCGTTTTTTGTAATTTTTAAACGGTTTTTCGCGTCTTTTTTTCAAATACATCAGACCTTTTGTCGGGTTAGACAAGAAAGCGCGGCGGTTTTACCACGGTTTAAATCAAATTGCCGCAAAGGCGGCCGTTCGCCATTCCTTCAATTTCTTGCCAGAAATTGACCGCTTCGCGCAAAACGCCGGTTCGCCGCCTCCAGCACGGCGCGATATTCGTCCCGATAGGCCGCCTGACGGCTGATTTGCAGAAAGGTCTGCCGCGTGCGCTCGAGCAGCCGCACGTCGCCCGTCAGCATCAGCGCGGGCATCTGCGGCTCGCCGTGCTGCCTTGTGCCAAAGAACTCGCCCGCGCCGCGCAATTCCAGATCCTTCTGCGCGACGACGAAGCCGTCGTTGGTCGAGACCAGCGTTTTGAGCCGCTCGTTCGGCTCAGCCATCAGGAAGCACCAGCTCTCCTGCGCCCCGCGCCCGACGCGGCCGCGAAGCTGATGGAGCTGCGCCAGCCCGAAGCGCTCCGCTCCCTCGATGACCATCACCGTCGCGTTGGGCACGTTCACGCCGACCTCGATCACCGTCGTCGCCACGAGCACATCCAGCGTTCCGGCGTAAAACGCAGCCAGCGTGTCCTCCTTCTGCGCCTTGCTCATCCTGCCGTGCACCAACCCCACCTTGAGCGGCGCGAGCGCCTGCGCGAGCTCCTTCTGCTCCTGCGCGGCGCTGCGAAGCGCCGCGTCGTCCAGCTCCGCCTCGCCGACCAGCGGGCAGACCACGTAGGCCTGCCGCCCCTGCGCCGCCTGCGCGCGGATGAACGCGTACAGCCCCTCGCGCTTTTCCTCCGGCACGATGCGCGTGCGGACGGGGGTGCGCCCCGGCGGCATTTCATCCACGGCAGACAGATCGAGGTCGCCGTAAAGCACCAGCGACAGTGTGCGCGGAATCGGGGTCGCGCTCATCACCATCACGTGCGGCGCGTCGCCCTTGCCCTCCAGCGTCGTCCGCTGGCGAACGCCGAAGCGATGCTGCTCGTCGGTGATCGTCAGCCGCAGATTCGCAAATTCTACCCCTTCGGAAATCAGCGCGTGCGTACCGATGACCGCCTGCCACGCGCCCGCGGCAATCGCTTCCTTTGCGCGGCGCTTTTCCGCCGCCGTCATGTGCCCCGTCAGCAGGCCGCAGGTCACGCCCAGCGGCGCAAGCGTCTGCACCGCGCTTTGCAGGTGCTGCGAGGCGAGGATTTCCGTCGGCGCCATCAGCGCGGCCTGTCCCCCGGCGCGCACGCACAGATACATCGCGCATAGCGCGATCAGCGTCTTGCCGCAGCCCACGTCGCCCTGCACCATCCGCGCCATCGCGCGATCCCCGCGCATATCCGCCGCGACCTCGCCGGCCACACGTCGCTGCGCGTTCGTCGGCGCAAAGGGTAGTTTGTCAAAAAATTCCTCTATCCATGCATCCTGAATCTCCAGTGGCTGCGCGCGCCTGCGCTCCCCCGCCGCCCCGGCCACACCCGCCTGAAAGAGCAGCAGCTCCTCGTAGGCCAGCCGCTCCTTAGCCTGCGCCAGCCTGTCAAAATTCGTCGGGAAATGCGCCTCGCGCAGCGCGTCGAGCCTGTCCATCAGGCCGCATCGCTCCACCAGCGTCCGCGGCAGCGGATCCGGCTCATCGTATTCATCCAGCAGCAGCTTCACCGCGTCGCGCAGGGGCTTTTGCCCCACGCCCGGCACGGCGGCATACACCGGAATGACGCTGCCCGGCTCCTCCAGCGACGGGTTGATGACAAACAGCCCGCTCTTTTTGCGAACGCAGCGGCCATAGAGCGTCACCTCGCAGGTGTCGAACAGCCGCTCCTTCATCCACGGTTGGTTGAACCACATGCAGCGCACCGCGCCGCACTCGTCCGCAATCGTCGCGCTGACCCACCGCATGCCGCGCGCGTAATGCAGCGCGGGCTTGCCCTTCACAAAGCCGGTGAAACACGCCTGCCGCCCCTCGGTCATCTGCGCCGGGGAAAGCGGACGCGTCGTGTCCTTGTAACCGGTCGGCAGGGTCTCTACCAGATCCAGCGCCGTCTCGATCCCGCGCGCGGCCAGCGCCTTGAGGCGAACCGGGCCGAACCCCTTGATGCTTTCAAGTGAACGCATGTGTTCCTCCCTTTCATCAGCTTTTCCCAGTGCAAAAAAGCATGCCGAGCCTGCCTTCCCCTCTGCAGAAGTCTACAATGCGTTAAACTCCTGCCCTCGCGGGTGATTTTACGTCATTTTATACAGATTAAAAAAATGCCGCGCCGCCGATCATGGCATAGCGCGGCATTTTGCATTTTGAGAAATTATTCCGCGGAAATCAGGTAATAATACAGCGGCTGACCGCCATACTGCACCTCAACGTCCAAATCGCTGAACATTTCGGCTACCTCCGCGCCCAGCGCGTCGGCGTCCTCCTGCTTGGTATCCTGACCGTAATAGATGGTAATCAGCGAGTCGCCATCCTCAACGACATGCTTGACCAGCTCCAGCGCGATATCGTGGATGCTCTTGCCGACGACCTCGATGCGGCCGTTGTGAATCCCGATGATGTCGCCTTCCTTGATCTCCTTATCCTCGAACACCGTGTCGCGGACGGCGAAGGTGATCTGGCCGGTCTTCACCTGCTCGGCGGCGGCGGTCATGGCCTCGCGGTTCTCCTCGACGCTCGCCTCCGGGTTGAACGCGATCACCGCGCCGATGCCCATCGCGACGTTTTTGGTCGGCAGAACGACGACGTTGCGCTCGGAAAGCTCCGCCGCCTGAGACGCGGCGAGGATGACGTTGGAGTTGTTGGGCAGCACGAAGACGTTTTTCGCGCCGACCTTCTCCACCGCGTCGAGGATATCCTCGATGCTCGGGTTCATGGTCTGGCCGCCCTCGACGATGTGATCCACGCCCAAATCGCCGAAGATGCCGGAGAAGCCCTCGCCCAGCGACACCGCCACCATGCCGTATTCCTTGAGCGGCTGCTCGGCCTTCTCGGCCTCCTCCTGCCGCTTCTTCTCCTCGGCGGCCTTCTGCGCGGCTTCGGCCTTCTGGAGGCGTTCACGGCGCTCCTCGGCCATGTTGTCGATCTTGAGGTTCACCAGCTCGCCCAATTCGCAGGCATATTGAATCGCCTTGCCGGGGTCGTTGGTGTGCACGTGCACCTTCACCAGTGAGAAATCGCCGACGACCACCACGCAGTCGCCGATGCGGGTCAGGCGGGTGCGGAATTTGTTGACGTCGTCCTCGGTCACACCGGGGTTCATATACTGGATGATGAATTCGGTGCAATACTTGAACTTGACCTCCTCCATCGAATCGTGGTCGTCCTCAAATTCGAAGGTCGCCGCGCTGCCGACGTTGGCGGAGGTATCCTCGATCTTTTCGCCGTTAAAGGCTGCGCGCCAGCCCTTGAGCACGGTCAGCAGACCCTGTCCGCCGGAATCGACCACGCCCGCCTGCTTGAGCGCAGGGAGCATGTCCGGGGTCTTTTCCAGAATGGCCTCGCCGCTGCGGATAACCTTATCCAGCAGCTTGGGCAGGTCGCCCGGATGCTTGACCACATAGCGGCCGGAATCCTCCGCGATCACGCGGATGACGGTCAGGATGGTGCCCTCCTTCGGCTTCATAACGGCCTTGTACGCCGTCTTCGCGCCGGCCTCAAGCCCCTTCGCGAACGTTTCCGCGTCGATGGTCTCCGCCCCGTCGATGCCGCGCGCAAAGCCGCGCAGAATCTGGGAGAGGATGACGCCGGAGTTGCCGCGCGCGCCCTTGAGCGCGCCGCGGGCGGCCATGCTGAGCAGCTTGCTGGCGCTCGGCTCGTCCAGCGCCGAAATCTCCTTGACGGTGGATTTCATCGTCAGGGACATATTGGTGCCCGTGTCGCCGTCCGGCACGGGGAAAACGTTCAGCGCGTCAATCGCCTCGCGGTTTTGTTCAAGCAGATTGGCTCCCGCAATAATCATTTCCTTGAGGAGCAATCCGTCTATTGATTGCTGTGACAAAAAATCTCGCCTCCAGTTTCCGTAAGGGGATCAGACGCGGATACCCTCGACCGAAATATTTACTCTGCGCACTTTCGCGCCCGTCATGTTCTCAATCTTGTAGCAAACCTGAGATTTGATGATGTTGCAGACCTCCACGATGGAGATGCCGTATTCGACGATGATAAACAGATCAATGTCGATCCCCGCCTCCGTGATGTTGACCTGCACGCCCTTGGTCAAATTCTCCTTGCCGAGCCACTCCACAAACCCGTCCTTGGCGCGCTTGCTGGACATGGCCACAATACCATAGCACTCAAGCGCCGCATAACCTGCCACTTTGAGCAGAACATCTTCGCTGATGGTGATCAGCCCGAGATCGTTGCTGATTTTGTATTCCATAAAAGAAACCCTCCTCGCGCAGGGTCATCCGACCCGATATATCAAGCGATCATCGTACAGTATACAGGAAAACGAGCGTTTTTACAAGGATTCCGGGAAAAAACATGCGCCGCAAATGCCATTTCCGTGAAAAAAGACAAGCCGTCCCCTGTTTTTTTGAAATTTTGAGGGACGAAAATAAAAAAACCACTTGTCAAATCGCGGTCGAGGTGCTACAATAATCGTGTTATGACTGTTTACGCACCAGAAGGAGGTGTGATTATGGGAAAGATTTGTGAGGTCTGCCAGAAGGGCGCGATGAGCGGCCACAATGTCAGCCACTCCAACCGCAAG
>OLRC01001517.1_pt1 | contig 14663 bp, 16 predicted proteins | sample 1672081 | NCBI WGS metagenome assembly OLRC01 (sample SAMEA3136643, study PRJEB25190) | human gut metagenome | biome: human gut; feature: human-associated habitat; material: faeces | place: Austria | collected 2013
ATCCAACCTTTGCTCCGAGGCCACAAATATGCTTTATTTATCAAAAGAGGGCTGTCTTTGGCTATTGGATGCGAGCGCGCCTGAGCGAGCATTCAGCACGCTGCGACTAAAGTCACAGATAGGAGTATATAAGGCGGTGGGGTCTGTTTTATAGTAGATTATAAATATTCCTCCGCTAGTTCCTTAAATATCGGAAGTGCCTTCTCCACCCTCTCCGTTGGTACACAGTACGCGATACGGAAGTGTCCCGGGCAGCCGAAAATGTCCCCCGGAACGAGCATTAAATCTTTTTCCATTGCTTTCTTACAAAATGCCTGTGAATCCGGTTCTAAAGAACGTGGGAACATATAGAAAGTTCCGCCTGGCTCTACACAATGATAGCCATACTCTTTGAGCGCTTCAAAGAGTATTTTTTTATTTGTTTCATAAACGCTTAAATCCGAAGTATAATTGCAGACATCCGCTACGGTTCTCTGCATGAGGGAAGCGGCACCGTTTTGTCCGATGGTACGGGAAATCTGTGGACAGATTTCGATGATCTTGTTAGCTTCTATGCAATCTGGATGCACGGCGAGATAGCCGATACGTTCCCCCGGAAGGGAGATAGATTTACTAAAGGAATAGCAGGTGAGGGTATTTTTGTAGTAGTTTGCCACATAAGGGGCATCCACTCCCTCAAAAATAATGTCTCGGTATGGCTCATCGGAGATAAGATAGATTGGATGACCAAATTCTTTTGATTTTTCTGTTAAAATGTCTGCTAATTTTTTGATGGTTTCTGTGGAATAAACAATTCCTGATGGGTTGTTTGGGGAATTGATTAAGACAGCAGTAGTATTTTCATTTAATTGTGCTTCAAATGCTGCGAAGTTAATCTGGAAGGTGTCGATATCCGCCGGGATAATGGTGAGTTTTAAGCCTGCTCCAGCAGTATATGGTTTATATTCAGAAAAACAAGGAGCAAATGTGATGATTTCATCTCCAGGGTTTGTTACTGCACGAAAAGCATGAGCTAACGCTCCGGCAGCACCGATTGCCATAAAAATATTAGAAGCTTTGTAAGAAGAACCGTATTTTTTATTTAAGAAAGCGGCGATTTTCTCGCGGGTATCCATGATTCCAAAGCTAGGGCTGTATCCGTGAAGTGCTAATGGGTCTAAGGTGTTCACTTTTTGGACAATAGTTTCATTTACAATAGAAGGTGCAGGTACGGAAGGGTTTCCAAGACTGAAATCATAAATGTTCTCTGCTCCGACAACTTTTGCTCGTTCGGTGGCATATTGGAATATTTCAAAAATAACGTCTTTTTCCTGTAACATGGATGTATATTGTTTGTTTAGCATAGGTAGAAACACTCCTTTTTATTTTATGTATTCTTAAAATCCCTATCTATCTGACTTGGTGGCAATTTATCACACAAAATCAGGTATAAAAGTTTTTAGATGTACATAACTGTGTATGAATAGATTAATAGTCTCTATGAGTGTATCATACAAGGTGAGAAAGAACAAGAATGCCAATCGCATATTGACGGCTAAGTATTACTTTACTATAATAAAACGGACAGAAAGGAGCACGTTATGGAGAATTATTCAGTGCAGGTTCCACCGTATACGGTAGGACCGGAAGCATATAGACAGATTGAAAAACAGTGCCATATTTATGGAAAGAAGGCAGTTGTTGTTGGCGGTAAAAAAGCGATGGCAGCCGCAAAGGATAAACTGCTTGCCGCGGTGAAAGATACAGGGATAGAGATTCTTGATTTTGTATGGTTCGGAGGCGAATGTACCTTTAACAATGCGAAAAAGTTAGAACAGTTAGAAGCAGTACGGCAGGCGGATATGATATTTGCTGTTGGTGGAGGAAAGGCAATTGATACTTGTAAGCTTGTAAGTATTGATTTTGAAAAGCCATATTTTTCATTTCCTACGATAGCATCGAACTGTGCACCGACTTCCGCTGTTTCTATTGTATATAATGAAGACGGAACCTTTTGCAAGTTTGTGCATTTCTTAGAGCCGGCAAAGCATGTATTTATCAATACAGAAATTATTGCCAATGCACCAAAAGAGTATCTTTGGGCAGGAATTGGAGATACTTATGCCAAGTATTATGAAGTCAGTATTTCTGCAAGAGGCGAGAAGTTAGAACATTTTAAAGCGATGGGTGTCCAGCTTAGCCGTATGTGTATGGAAGCGATGGTTGAGCATGGGGCACAGGCGTTAAAAGATAATGAACAGGGAGTGGCATCTTATGCGTTAGAGCAGGTTGCTCTTGATATTATCATTACTGCAGGCTGGGTTTCCTTGCTTGTGGCAAGAGAACATACGATGGATTATAACGGTGGAGTTGCACACGCTTTCTTCTACGGCCTTTGTAATCTGCCAGGATTCGATGAAGACCATTTGCATGGCGTTGTTGTCGGTTTTGGTGTATTGCTATTACTTACGATTGATGGAAAAGAGGAAGAATGCCAGAAGCTTATCGCATTTAATAAGACAGTGGGCCTTCCAGCAAAGCTTTCTGAAGTGGGTGTGACAGTAGAAGAAGTAGCAAAATGTGCGCCATTTATGGTGAAAGATGAAGATTTAGAGCATTATCCATATGTTGTAACAGAAGAAATGATTGTAGAAGCAGCAAAGAAACTGGATTACTAAAATAAGTTAGTGGAACGGTAATCTTAAGAGGATAATGAAAAGAAGCATATTTTATTATTTTTGTTAAAAAGATGCTATATTATACTGGAATGTATTTTTAGGAGGATATTATAATGAAGTTCGAAAAAATTGATGTAACAAAAGCAAATGTAAATCCTTTTCAGAGAATTGGTCAGGACTGGATGCTCATTTCTGCAAAGAAAGAAGGCAAAGTAAATACAATGACAGCTTCCTGGGGAATGATGGGCGTTTTCTGGGGAAAAAATGTAGTGACAGTTGGTATTCGTCCACAGCGTTTTACAAAGGAATTTGTGGATGCAGGAGATACCTTTACACTGACATTTTTTGATGGTGAGCGCAAACAGGAGATGGGTTATCTTGGAAAGGTATCTGGAAGAGATGAAGATAAGATCAGCAAGGTAAATTTTCATGTAGTAGAGACAGAAGAGGGAGAGCCTACTTTTGAGGAAGGAACCATGGTATTTGTCTGCAAGAAGCTTATGGAAACACAGTTAAATCCAGAAGAATTCATTGATCCAGAAGTAGATGGAAGATGGTATCCGGAAAAGGATTATCATCATATGTATACAGCAGAAGTAGTTGCTGCATACCGTATTGAAAAATAAGCAAATTGGAGGTGTAGTCTATGTATTATGGCGGATATTATGGGATGTACTGGGACCCGACATATATTTTAGTTATAATCGGTATGGTGATTTGCCTGCTTGCGTCAGCAAGGGTAAAGTCCACTTATGCAAAGTTTAACAGAGTGAGGAGTCATTCGGGAATTACTGCGGCAGAAGCGGCAGAGAAAATCCTTCATGGAGCAGGAATTTATGATGTGGAGATTCGCCATATTTCCGGTGATTTAACGGATAATTATGACCCGTCAAACAGGGTGCTGAATTTATCTGATGCAACATTTCGTTCCAGTTCTGTAGCTGCAATTGGTGTAGCTGCACATGAATGCGGACATGCGATTCAGGATGCAGAAAGTTATGCACCCCTTAAAATCCGTGGTGCGATTGTGCCAGTTGTAAACTTTGGTGCGACAATCTCCTGGCCGCTTATTTTAATCGGAATTGTGCTTGGAGGAAGCCGTACATTGATTATGCTTGGTGTGCTGTTATTTTCTCTTACAGTAATATTTCAGCTTGTCACATTACCAGTAGAGTTTAATGCTTCTTCAAGAGCATTAAAGATTCTTGGTAATTCTCATATCCTTTATGATGATGAGATTTCCGGAGCAAGAAAGGTTCTTACGGCAGCGGCACTTACTTATGTTGCAGCAGCGGCTTCTTCTATTTTACAGCTTCTGCGTCTCCTTTTATTATTTGGCGGCCGCAGGGATGATTAAGAGGTATGACAGGAATTAAAATAGTCTGTGTTGGCAGAGTAAAAGAAGATTTCTTTAGAGATGGTATTGCTGCTTATGTAAAAGAAATCCGAAAAAAATATTCGATGGATATCATGGAGTGTCCCGATGAACCGACGCCTGATCAGTGTCCTGCTTCAGTGGAAAGGCAGATTCGGGAGATGGAAGGCGAGCGTATTTTAAGCAAGATAAAAGACGATGATTACGTTATTGCACTTTGTATTGACGGAAAGCACTACAGTACGTCAGCGTGGAAAAAACGGATGGAGAGAGTATTTTCTACTGTATCTTCAGATGTTGTTTTTGTAATTGGTGGTTCATTAGGCCTTGCAGATAAAGTAGTACGACGGGCAAATGAAAAGCTGAGTTTTTCAGCACTGACCTTTCCTCATCAGATGATGCGTCTTATTTTATGCGAGCAGATTGCCCGAATTGTGTAAATACGCTCCCACAAATTGCAGCGAACATCTTGCAGAAAGTATTTTTTAAACACTCTCTCGAAAAATCTGACACAAAGTGAAAAAAAGAAAATAAAGAAAGCCGCTTATTACTAAAATATAAAAAGAAGAAAGTGGCAGTGCGGCGGAGGCAATTCCCCAGAATTTTTTGGAGAGAATGCCTCCGCCGATTGCTGTTATAACGGGGAAAAGCAAAGTCTTTTCTGCAGAAAAATAAAAAGGTACAATCTGATAAATGCGGAATAAGTTCAAAAGAAGCTGAAGACTATAGCCTGCGAGAAGTCCGATGAGATAACCGGGGATTCCTTTAGATGGAATAAGAAGCAGGATGAAGAAAATTCGGATGCCTACCCCTAAAAGGTTATGGTAAAGAGTCTGCTTCGTCTTTCCAAATCCATTTAAAATACTCGAAGTTGTCTGTGCGGCATACATAAATGGACATAGAACGGAAAATAAATAGACATACTGTCCAGCTTCTTTACTGTGGAAAATAGTCTCCCCAAGCACCGTTCCGTAAATAAGAAAGGCAAAAGTGCTGAAAATGCCGATAAGAAGGCAAAAATGAAGGCTGGCAGAGATTGTGTTTTCCATCTGCCGGTGTTGTTTTTGGTCGTAGGCCGAAGAAATTGCAGGCATGAGCATCACAGAGAGGGAATTTACAATGGTAGCAGGAAAGAAAAGAAATGGCAATGCCATACCGGTTAACGTGCCATAGGTTTCTAACGCCTGCGAGTGACTGTGAAAAAATATTTCAAGCATAAAAGGAATGAGCATGGTTTCTAAACTACTGATAATCGTGAGGCAGAAATGATTCACGGAAATAGGAATACTAAAAGAAAAAAAGTGCTCTAAAAGTTCCCTTGTGGAAAGGGTGAAAGAATCTGCCTGCCGGGAGAATGTTCTTTTATCAGCATATTTTTTGTTATAATTTTTTGAAATTTTATCAGAATTATTTTTATTTAAAATCCTTTTATTTTGATTTTTTTTATTTGAAATTTTCTTGTTTTGCTTATTTTTATTTGAATTGTTTTTCTGCAAATTTTTCTGGAAAAAGATACTATTTTCGAAAAACAGTGTACGAAAGTAGGCAAGGATAGTGTATATCGTGGAAACTGCTTCACCAAGAACCATTCCCCAGGCAGAAGCGTTGGATGCAGCTCTTGCAAAAATGGGTGAAAAGGTAGACTATGCCATCAATGTAGATGTCCCGGATGAAACAGAGATTGACAGAAGATAAATCCCGCCCACACGGGTAATTTGTTCCACAATCTGGCTGACTGCTGGAACACTGGAATGATTTAAGCCGATATAGTAACCATGAAGACAGGCTTTTATGGAAACAAAAGGCAGAGAAAGAGCTGCAATTTTCAGGGAAGGAGCGGCGGAGGCTTCTTTTAAAATGAATGTGCTTAAATAATCAGCACCTTCAAAAAGGGCAAACATCAGTAGAATAGAGAGGCAAAAAGAAAGAAGGCAGCCAAGTCGGACGAGATGGTGTGCGTTCTTTTTTTGTCCCTTTGCAAAAAAACGCGAAGTGAGATTAGAAATGCCAGTCTCAAATCCATGACAGCACAAAGAAAAGCAGAGCATGTAGATTGGAAAAATAAGCTGATAAATTCCTAATTCTTTTGCACCAATTAAGTTCGAGAGGAATATTCTGTTATAGAATCCGAGTATTCTTGCCAGAAAACCAGAGAGAGTTAAGATTAATGTTCCAGTAAAAATCATTTTTTTGTATGACATAGTGACACCGCAGGCAAAGGGTTATTTGATTGTATGCGAAAATAAAGGCAACTATTCAGAAGTTGCTCATAAAAAATAGCTATCAATAAATCATGGAAAAGAGGAAAGTCTATGAAGCAGGTTTATCTCGACAATGCAGCTACGACACCGGTACGCCTGGAAGTAGAAGTGGCAATGCGACCATATTTTTGTGAAAAATATGGGAATCCTTCTGGAGTCTATCAAATGTCCTCAGAGAATCGCGGCATGATAGAAAATGTCCGTGAACAGATTGCCAAAACTTTGAATGCGTCAGCAGAAGAAATTTATTTTACATCAGGCGGAACAGAGTCTGACAACTGGGCGATAAAAGCAGCAGCACAAATGTTAAAAGAAAAAGGACGGCATATCATCACAAGTAAAATCGAACATCATGCCATACTAAATAGCTGTGCCTATCTGGAAAAACAGGGATTTGAAGTGACTTATCTTGATGTAGACGAATGGGGAAGTATCCGACTCGATATTCTTGAAAAAGCAATACGAAAGGATACCATACTTATTTCGGTTATGTACGCTAATAATGAAGTGGGAACGATACAAAAGATTGCACAAATCGGAAAAATCGCCGAAAAGAACGATATTTTATTTCATACAGATGCCGTACAGGCATATGGACAGCTTCTGATAGATGTAAAAAAAGAAAATATCGACCTGTTAAGTGCCAGTGCTCATAAATTTAATGGCCCTAAAGGTGTGGGATTCCTTTATATTCGTAAAAAAATCCCTCTTCCTGAATACATCCACGGTGGCAAACAGGAAAGAGATCATCGGGCAGGCACAGAAAATGTTCCGGGAATCGCTGGAATGGGAAAAGCAGCAGAAATTGCATTTACCACAAGGGAGTATCGGGAGAAAGAAATACAGCAATTAAGAGATTATTTAATACAGAGATTGCAGAGAGGAATACCATACTGCCGCTTAAATGGAAGTCTTACAAACAGACTGCCAGGTAACTGTAACATCAGTTTCCAATTCATCGAAGGCAACGAACTATTACTTTTATTAGACGAAAAAAATATCTGCGCCTCTGCCGCATCTGCCTGTAGTACAGGAGACACTTCTCCATCTCACGTTCTCACTGCAATGGGAATTCCTGAGAAGCTCGCACGCGGCACTTTGCGCCTTACAATCGGTTATCAAAACACGCAGGAAGAAATAGATTACACCGTACAATGTATCAAAGAAGCAGTAGAAAAACTGCGGGAAAATGCCGAAGATTATCGAAGATACAAAGAAACTTTCCCTTGCAATATAATGTAAAATATAGTATTATAAACAACGGAAGTTTTTAAGAAAACTTCCTGTGGACCAGTAGCTCAGTTGGATAGAGCAACGGTTTCCGGAACCGTGTGTCGGGGGTTCGAGTCCCTTCTGGTTCGCTTTTTTATGCTTTTACCGGACGAAAACACCATATACTCTTATCTGTGATGTTGGTCGCGGTGTGTTGAGTGTTTGTGGAAACACTCACATCCAACACTTGCTCCGAGGTCACAGATAGGAGTATATGGTGTTTTCGTTTTCTGACTGTGATAAAAAAGTGAAAGGTGTGTAATTTGAGATGAATGCATAATAGAACCTACACAAAAATAGAAATACAGGAAAATCATGAAATACGAAATATATATACAAGAACGCAAAAAATCACAGAAATTCTGCAAAAAAGCTATCGCAGAATACGAAAAACGCCTCAGCCGTTACTGCAAAATAAGCTGTAAATTTGTAAAAAAAGAAAAAGAGTGGAACTCTCTGCTTACGAAAGATACCGGCATGAAAAAACTACTCGTACAGCCCGGCAAAGCAGAACTTACCTCAGAAAAACTCAGCGACCAGCTAAAAAAATGGGAAGGTTCAGGTATGAAAGGAGTTATGTTCTTTGTACCAGAATGGAATGAGGAAGCAACGGATAAATTTGCAGAACTGGGTACTGGTCCTATAGAACCCCTGGTCTTCTCAGACTTCACGATGTCCTCTAATATGACCGGAATGGTTCTCTACGAACAAATCTACCGGGGATATCGAATACTCCATAATCATCCTTATCATAAGTGAAAAATAATGATATAAAATCTATTCAATGACAAAAAAGATAATCAATCATTATCAAACAGTAAAAAAATGTATTATGATGTATTTTGTGAATTTGTGTTTTTTACAACGGAATCAAAATCCATCATATAATACATTTTTTAGCTAATATCTTAGAGTGCATCTGATAATTATGCTTTTTTGATTTCCTCCGCTGTATCTGTTTCATCTGTTTCAATCCCCACCCCTCTTGGAGGAACCGCCGTTGAAAACACAATCTGTGTTTGTGTATTCCCAAACTGCTGAAGATGCCCGATAAAGGTATCTAACTCCATTGTGCTGGGAAAAGCAACCTTCAGCATAATAGAATATGTACCAGTAACACAGTTACATTCCAAAACATTAGGGCAGTCCGTGACATAAGGATAAAATTCATTTTTCTGCTTTGGGTCTAAAGTAAGATTAATGAATGCTGTAATATGATATCCCAATGCAACAGGGTCAATTGTTGCGTGATAGCCGGTGATAATGCCGGCTTTTTCCATACGTTCTATTCTCGTAGAAACGGCAGGAGAAGATAAGAATACCTTTTGTGCAAGGTATTTTAAAGGGTAACGGGCATTCTCCTGAAGAAGAGAAAGAATCTTTCTATCTATTTTATCCATAGTAATATTACCTCCAAAAGTAAATTAATAAGTAAATCGAAATAATAAATAATATAAGAAACGCATCCTGTTCCTGCCTGGCTTTATAGTTGGCAAAAGAAAAGCCAGCAGGAGAATGACTACTATACGAAGCGGGTAGCCATTGACTACAGAAGGTGGAATAGAGTGGAGATTTCTCCTTCTGCACTGTATAATACACAGGAAAATGTTTTTTAAATCCGAAAATAGAGAAATTTGGAAAACAAAAAACGGAGTATTCCTAAATGGAACACTCCGTTGCGTTTCTTTGATTATATATCATTTAAAAAATGATTTCAAGAGAAAATTTATTTCTGTAACAATAGTCAAGGAAGAAAATTAGCAAACGCCCTGTGCAAGCATAGCGTTTAATACTTTTTCGAAACCTGCGATGTTAGCGCCTGTTACATAGTCGCCTTCTTTGTTGTAACGTTTTGCAGCGTCATCAATGTTGTGGTAAATGTTAACCATGATGTTTTTAAGTTTGCTGTCAACTTCTTCGAATGTCCAGCTTAATCTTTCGCTGTTCTGGGACATTTCAAGAGCAGATGTAGCAACACCACCGGCATTAGAAGCTTTACCAGGAGCGAACCATACACCGTTTTCCTGTAAGTACTTTGTAGCATCTAATGTAGTAGGCATGTTAGCACCTTCACATACAGCGATACATCCGTTAGCAACTAACTGTTTTGCATCTTCAAGGAAAAGCTCGTTCTGAGTAGCACATGGAAGAGCAATATCACATTTAACAGACCATACACCACGTCCTTCGTGATATTCACTGTTTGGACGATACTTTTTGTATTCTGTTAAACGAGCACGTTTAACTTCTTTGATTTCTTTTAATGCAGCTAAATCGATTCCTTCTGGATCATATACCCATCCGGTAGAATCAGAACAAGTTACAACTTTTGCGCCAAGCTGCTGACATTTTTCAATAGCATAGATTGCAACGTTACCAGCACCGGAAACAACAACTGTCTTACCAGCAATGTCATCGTTGTGGCATTTTAACATTTCTTCTGTAAAGTATACAAGACCATATCCTGTAGCTTCTGTTCTTGCAAGGGAACCACCGTATGTTAAACCTTTTCCTGTAAGAACGCCTTCGTAAAGACCTTTGATTCTCTTATACTGTCCGAAGAGGTAACCGATTTCTCTTCCGCCAACACCGATATCACCAGCAGGTACGTCAGTGTCTGCACCGATATGTTTGCAAAGCTCTGTCATAAAGCTCTGGCAGAATGCCATAATTTCACGATCGGATTTACCCTTAGGATCGAAATCAGAACCACCTTTACCACCACCGATTGGAAGTCCTGTAAGAGAGTTTTTGAAAATCTGCTCAAATCCTAAGAATTTGATAATACCCTGGTTTACGGATGGATGAAAACGTAATCCTCCCTTGTAAGGTCCGATTGCACTGTTGAACTGAACACGGATACCCATGTTAACCTGAACCTGTCCGTTATCATCTACCCATGGTACACGGAACTTAATCATTCTTTCTGGTTCTGTGATTCTCTCTAAAACAGCCTGTTTTTTATATTCTTCTTCATTAGCCTCGATTAATGGGCGGATAGTTTCAAAAACTTCTGTAACTGCCTGATGGAATTCTGGTTCACTTGGGTTTTTTGCAATAACTTTTGCGAGTACGTCATCAACGTAAGACATAGTCTGTTCCTCCTTGATATTGTGTATTATACATATTTTATATCCTCGATGATTGACAAAAAAGTATCAGAATCATATCTCTCACCGAGTTCTTTTGCCGAAACCTATTATACTATATTGCGTGAAGTAATTCAATAAAAAGAATAAGTAAAAGTACAACTTTTTTAAAAAAAATTTCATAACAAGACATTTAACTTAAGATTTTTAAGTGAAAAACGGATAAAAATGATAGATATAGCTGCAAGAATTTCATTTTTTGAGTTCAGTGAAGGATGGATATGTATAAATTGCAGAACAAAAAAGTAATGAAAAGGGGAAAAGATGGAAAAGCAAAAGTTAAGAAAATATCAATAAAAGACATTTCACAAAATTTGTTTAAAATGTGAACTTAATGTGAAAAGAAGAATATGTTCACAAAATCATCGTAAATTAAGAATAATATACTATACATTGAGTGTGTACTCCCGGAATCTTTCCGGTATTTTCTTTTGCAATGAATTTTCTAAAGACAGAAAGATTCCGGGAGTACATAAAAATTATACAGGAGGCTTATTTTATGATAGAAGTAAAAAACTTAGTCAAGGATTACGGAAAACATCATGCGGTAAAAAATATCAGTTTTTCGGTGCCTGACGGACAGATCGTGGGACTTCTTGGACCAAATGGCGCAGGTAAATCCACAACAATGAATATAATGACGGGATATATTTCAGCAACTTCCGGTGAAGTGAAGATTGGAGGATATGACATTTTAGAGCAGCCGATACAGGCAAAGAAGTTAATCGGTTATCTTCCAGAAATCCCACCACTGTATGAGGATATGACCGTAGCGGAATATTTGAACTTTATCTGTGATTTAAAAGGAATCCGTAAAAAGACAGAGAAAGAATCTTCTATTAATGAAGTAACAGAGGCAGTAAAGATTTCTGACATGAAGGGAAGATTAATAAAGAATCTTTCGAAAGGATATAAGCAAAGAGTTGGACTGGCACAGGCTTTAATTGGAAATCCACCGCTGTTAATTCTGGATGAGCCGACGGTAGGTCTTGATCCAAATCAGATTATTGAGATTCGTGCTCTTATTAAAAGTTTAGGCCAGAAGCATACGATTATTTTAAGTTCTCACATTTTATCAGAAGTGAATGCGATATGTGACTATGTACTTATTATAGATAAGGGAACGTTAGTTGCAGAGGATACACCAGAACATCTATCAGAAGATTTCTCCGATACCGATAATATTAATATGTCTGTAAAGGGAAGCCGTGAGCAGGTAGAAGAGGTATTAAAAGTATCAGAATATATCAGAGATTATAAGATTATCGATGAAAAAGATGGAATCGTTGATGTACAGGCAAAAACAGCGACAAAAGAAGATATCCGCGATAATCTGTTCTTTGAGTTTGCGGAAGAGAAATTACCTATTATTAAGATGGAACGTGAAAGCTTGTCTCTTGAAGATGTATTCCTGAAACTTACCGGACAGGATGTAGAAGAGGTAGAATCTGAAGCAAAGAAAGCATCCGAACAGATTGAGAAACAGGGACATCATGGATTTTCTTTTAAAAGGAAGAAAAAAGCAGACAGCAAGGGAACTGAACAGGCAGAAACAGCAGAGGAGGATAAGTAGAATGAAAGCCATTTATTTAAAAGAAATGAGAAGCTATTTCCACTCACTGGCAGCTTATATTTATTTTGCTCTTTTTATCGCTGCAACAGGAGTGTATTTTTCTGTAATCTGTATGTCTTATGGTTATACCGATTACGCACAGTATGTATTTTCTAACAGTACGATTTTATATATCGTGATTGTACCAATTCTTACGATGCGTTTATTTGCAGAAGAAAAGAAGCAGAGAACAGATCAGCTCTTATATACTTCCCCAATTCGCTCTGGCAGTATTGTATTTGGAAAGTATCTTGCATCCGTAACATTACTTGCTATTTCTATGTTAGTAAGCATCATAGAGGCAGGTGTGTTAAGTATGTTTGGAAACGTAAACTGGAAGACCGTTCTTACAGGCTGTCTTGGATATTTCTTATTAGGAGCCTGCCTGATGGCGGTCGGAATGTTTGTCTCCTCTCTTACTGATAACCAGATGATCGCAGCGGCATTATCTTTTGCAGTAGTGCTCTTTTGTATGTTGCTTCCTAATATTTCAAATGTTGTACCGGGAAGAGCAAGATATACTTACATTGTATGCGTACTTGCTGTTATTCTTATCGCATGGTTTTTCTATGATGAAACAAAGAATGTAAAAATTACAGCCGGAGTTGGTGTTGCAGGAATCGCGATCATTGCCATTTTAAGTAAAGTAAAACCTGCATTGTTTGATAATGGTCTTTCTAAGATTATCGACTGGTTTTCTGTATTAGACCGTTTTAACGATTTTTGCAGTGGAATTTTAAATGCATCTTCTATCATATATTATGTATCATTTATCGCGGTATTTTTATTCCTTACGATGCAGGGAATTGAAAAGCGCAGATGGAATTAGGAGGGCATACAATGATTAAGAATAAAATGAATACAAAATTAAAAAAAGGTATTTTTTCCGCAGTGGCAGTTGTCGTTCTGATTGCAGCGGTTATCGCAGTGAATATATTTGTGACAAGTAAAAACTACACAGTCGATGTGACAGCCAACAAAATCTATTCTCTTTCCAAACAGACGAAGAAAATCTTAAAGGGTTTAGATAAAGAAGTCACGATTTACGTTATTGATAAGGAATCTAGCGTAAATTCTTCCTACGCACAGGTTTGGAAAGAATATAAGAAAAATTCTACTAAAGTAAAATTTGTTTATAAAGACCCGGATTTGTATCCAAACTTTACAAAGAAATATACAGACAGCAGTGAAGAAGTAGCCAATGATAGTATGATTATAAAATGTGGTAAGAAATATCGTTATGTTTCTGCTAATGACTATGTATCATACAGCTATGGAAGTGACTATTCCTATTCTGCAGATTCTCTTCAGCTAGAGAGCCTTACGACAGAAGCAATCAACTACGTTGTCTCTGACTCCACACCGGTAATCTATACCTTAAGTGGACATTCTGAACAGAGCTTTGACACAAGCGTGACAAGTAGCTTTGAAGGAGATAACTATTCTGTAAAAACGTTGAACCTTCTTACTGAGCAGAGAGTACCGGATGACTGTTCTATCTTACTCATCAATGGCGCACAAAAAGACATTACAAAAGATGAGCTTAAGATGATTAAAAAATACATGAAAAACGGCGGAAAGATGTATGTATTTTTAGATGCAAAAGTAGAGAATCTTACAAACTTATACAGCCTGCTTAAGTCTTATAATGTAGAGCCACAAAAAGGAGTTGTTGTAGAAACAGATGCAAGTAAATATACACAGTATCCAATTTATCTGCTTCCAACTATCGAAAGTTCTGATGCAACCTCAGCACAATACAACAGCAATATTTATATTTTAGCTCCAAGTGCAAAGGGACTGAAAGATATTACAGAAAAGAATGCAAAGAAGAATTCTTCTGCATCTGATTATACAGTAACTTCATTGCTTTCCACAAGCGATGGTGCATACTCCAAAGTCAATACAGATAGTGCCACACTGAATAAAGAAAAGAATGATATCAGCGGTCCATTTAATATTTCCGTAGCTGTATCAGATTCTACTGGTGGAAGAATGATTGTAACTGGATGTACCAATATGTTACTGCAGGATATCGACCAGGCAGTAAGTGGTGCAAACACAGACTTTGTATTGAATGGTGTGAACTATCTTGCAGAACAAAAGAGCAAGATTTCTATCAGAGCAAAGAGCCTTAAGACAGAGAATGCAGTCGTACCGGCATTTAATCAGAAAGCAACATTGATTATGACAGTATTTGTAATACCACTGGTAATACTTGCAATCGGAATCGGTATTGTGATAAAAAGAAGAAAACTTTAAAACCTGATTTGCAGATTTCGTGTAGACGAAAAAAGAAAGAATACCATATCCCATCTGCTCTGTAGTCGCTGTGTT
>OLRC01001525.1_pt1 | contig 14622 bp, 9 predicted proteins | sample 1672081 | NCBI WGS metagenome assembly OLRC01 (sample SAMEA3136643, study PRJEB25190) | human gut metagenome | biome: human gut; feature: human-associated habitat; material: faeces | place: Austria | collected 2013
AGAGAAGAGCAAACTGGAAAATGAGCGCTCCGAACCTTGTAAAATGCAGCAAATGCGGCGCACTTATGATGCCACACAGAGTTTGCAAGGCTTGCGGAAGCTATAACAAAAAAGAGATCGTTAAAGTTGAAGACTAATAGCGAATCTTTAAAGAACACCTGAGTTGATTAGGTGTTCTTTTTTTATGCAGCAAGCAGGATTCTTTCCTGTTGTTTTTTCTATATAATTCATTTATAATATTCACAGAAAAATACATTACCTGGAGGAACTACAATGTCTGAATTAAGCGATAAGATCAGATCAGAATTTAAAAAGGCAGATGATGAGCGCGATGCTCTTATGAATACCCCGGAAGACATCGAACGTTGGGATAATATTGTATATGGACATGATGACAGGGAGATGCAGAGACTGGACGTATACAGGCCGAAGCAGGCACAGGGAGAAGACCTTCCGATCATTATCAGCGTTCATGGAGGAGCCTGGATGTATGGAGATAAAGAAAGATACCAGTACTATTGTATGAGTCTTGCACAGCGAGGATTTGCAGTTGTAAACTTTACATATCGTCTGGCTCCTGAGAGCAAATTTCCAGCACAGTTAGAGGATGTAAATCTGGTATGCAAGTGGGTGATGAAGCGTGCAGGAAGATTCCATTTTGATACAGAACGTATTTTTGCAGTAGGAGATTCTGCAGGAGCTCATCTTCTGGGACTTTATGCAGCAATCTGTACGAATCCGGCATATGCTGCCAAATATGATTTTGCTGTACCAGAGGGCTTTGCCCTTACTGCAATTGCTTTAAATTGCGGTGTGTACAGGATCCCAAGGGAAGGGGCAGACAATATGACTATGCTGATCATGAAGGAACTTCTTCCGGAAGGCGGTACAGAGGAAGAACTGGAGAGCATTGATGTACTGAACGGCATTACAGATGTTTATCCTCCTGTATTTTGCATGACTTCCGTGGCAGATCATCAGAAAGCACAGGCACCTGCATTAGTCCAGAAACTGATGGAGAATAATGTGCCCTTTGTATATCGTGTGTTTGGAGATAAGGTTAATAAACTTGGTCACGTGTTCCACTGCGATGTAAAAACAATTGATGCTGCCCAGTGCAATGATGCAGAATGTGATTTTTTCAGGGAGTTTTGTTTCTGATAGTAAGACATTCATGTAAAACATATTACGGTACAATGCAAAGTTAGAGCCTGTTTCAAACACGCTCTTGTTGTTGTGATAAAGTAAACAGTAACACCCATTTTTCACGGAAACCTGCGGTTCGCCACAGGTTTCTTGTATTATACGATGAAATCTTATATGCTTGGGATAAGGGAGAAAATCAATGAAAAAAAGGTTAAAAGGTCTGATAAGTGTTTTTTTATTTTTGCTTTGCATATTTGCCTGGAAAAGCGTGCAGGAAGTAAGGGCAGCAGAAAATGTAATAAGGGATTTTTCCAGAATTTTCTACATACCTGCCGGAGCAGTTTTGAAAGGCGGAAGCCTGCAGAAACTGCAGGAAATTTATGATGGCATGAGCTGCATTGCATATACAGAAGATGGAGAAGAGCTTTATCTGGATGCAATCTGGGACTATTCCGGAATTGATATTCAGACTGTGGGAGCCTATAAGATTACAGGGACAGTGAGACTTCCGGAAGGATATACAAGCAATGTCGGTCTTCCGGAATGGACAGCATGGATTTCTGTACAGAATCCGGGACAGCCGGAGATTCAGGTGTATTCCCGAATGATTTCAGCAGGTATTTACTATTTTCCATGGATCACAGAGCAGAATCCAGATATGATGGAAATATGGCTTCAAAAAGAAGGAGAGGACTGGGTAAATGTAAGCGAGGAAGGATATGGATTTGCGGATACCGATGGGATGTATCTTTCCTGCCAGAGTATGATAGCTGAAAATATATATACACTGACAGTTGTTTATAATGAAGGGAAAACCAGAAATCTTAAATACCGCTATCAGTCAGATGGAAGCTTGGAGATACTCAGTTATCAGCCTGGAACAATTGGCGGGACAGTATCAAAAGATACTGTTATCCGTTCCTGCGAGGAGATTGACGAAAAGAGCCTGCAGCGCTGCATGGTATATGCGGTGCGGGCGGGGCAGAGTCTGGCAGAAGTACGGACCGAGCTGGAGGAGACTTTTTATATTCTTGGGAGCACCTGTGAAGAATATGAGGATACTGCGGCCCATCCGGCTGTTATCATGCCTTCGGTATGGGATTTCAGTCGGGTTGATGTGAATGCTCCTGGCGTTTATAAAGTGACGGGAACTTTTGCAGCTCCAGAAGGCTGCACGGTGGATCAGGAGCTTACTGTTCCGGGGGCAGCTGCTTATATTACTGTTCAGCGCCCGGATCAGCCGGAAGTACAGACGTGCTGTGTGGTTGGCGTGGATGTTCTGTTCTTTCCTATGATATTAGACTGTTTTACAGATGAACAGCTGGACAATCTGCAGGTATATCTGCAGGAAAATAAGGGAGATAAAGAAATAAGCAAAAGTAATTTCTATTTTGACAGAAAGGGTCTGTATCTGAAAAAAAGTGTTCTTAAAGCTGGCTGGGAATATGGAATTTACGTAACCTATCCAGGTGGAAGTACCGGGGTATATACTTTTGTGTATGGTGGGGAGCTGATTTTTAATGAGCACTGGTACAAGCGCAACTATGCAGACAGGGATGGCAAAGAGCTTCCGGATATTGACAATGAAACGGAGCGGGTAACGGATACTTCCGCCATCCTTGTAGGAAACAGGCTGCTGGATCTTATGAAGAATGGTGTAAAGCTGATTCCTTTTGAAGGAGACGGAGTGCTGGTAAGGGTTCCTGTGGAAGTGGTAAAAGACTGGAATATAAAAGCGGAGGATCAGATTGAGACAGATATTTCCTGGGTGGGAAGTGATGTTTCTGTAAAAATTTCCAAAAATGGAGAAGCTGTTACAGATATTCCAGGAGCTACCGTGGAGATTCCGTATGCGAACCGTGACTCTCAGACTATGCTGACAGACGAAGAAGGTAACTCCTATACAGGTTCGGTAAATGATGCACAGAACGCTGTGGTGATTCCCATTGATAAAACCGGAGATTATACAGTGGAAGAGCAACCACAAAATCAGACAGAGAATGGTGGAAACACAGAAGAGGATGATCCGGAAGGAGACAGTCTGGAAAATGCGGCGGACTCAGGGGAAGAAAAGCTGTCAGAACAGGTTGAGGAACTTCTTTCGGAAGATGTCAAAAACCAGAAAGCGAATTCAGATGAGAATCTTAACAGTCAACATAAAAAAACGGCTTCAATTGTTATAATAATTGTAATTTTGTTAATATTGTTATGGAATATACCAATGAGACGCGGCAAAAAGCTCCGAAAGGGGGAACGGGGTGAAGGAGAACAAAGCAAATAAAAAAGGAAGGAAGCTGCTGTGGGGAACTGTAATCATAACCATGATTCTATCCTTTATGTTTTTTTACGTGTTGTATTGTTCAAATAACAAATATATGACAAGAGAGGAAAAAGCCATACACGGACTTTTGTATGCAGATGGCTCCTATGAGAGCTTTCCTGTCTATTATTTGTCCAGAGAATGGGAATATTATCCGGATGCACTTCTTACGCCGGAGGATGATCTGGATAAATATTATTTTCGTTATATTTCTATTGGGGAATATGGTGGAATGGAACTTGGAAACAGTGGGAGAAGTCCGTATGGAAGTGGTACATATCGGTTAAAAATCATGCTTCCCGCTGAGCAGCATACATATGGTTTGTATCTGCCGGAAATTTTTTCAGCATATAGTTTGTATGTGGATGGTGTTCTGGTCGGACAGATGGGAAATCCGGACCCGGAACATTATGTGGAACGGACTCAGAACAGAATGTTTACCTTCAAGGCCAATATTTCATTAGAAATTCTGATTGCAGTGACAGATAAAAGCTCTGCTTCGCCGGGAATCCAGAGTGTACCTGTTTTTGGAAATCCTTTAAAAATAAACACCATAAGGGGAATTTCGGTGTTTATCAATTCCTCTGTATTTACCTTGATCATTCTGGTTCTGGCGTTTTCCGTATGGGCATTTTTTAAAACCAGATGCAGGGCAAATGTACTTTTTGCAGGAGTATGCCTTTGTGTGCTCGGGTATACCTGCTATCCCCTTTTGCATACATACCTGGCGCTAAGAGTACAGCCCTGGTTCTCTGTTGAAATGCTGTTCTATTTTCTCGCTTTTCCGGCAATGCTTTTGCTGGAATATGAGATCACCGGGCAAAAGTATAAGTGGATGGTATGGGGGGTTCTTGCTACAGCTGTGGCAGGTCTTGGGGTTACGCTTGCCGGGATTTTTGCAGGGGGAATGGAGAACGCAGCTCTTTCTTATGGTATTTCAGCGGCAACAGAGGTGCTGAAATGGTTTACCGCTGTATGCCTTGTTTTAACTGCGTTTTTCTATACGGAAGGGATGCAGGGCATTTCTCTTCTTGCAGGAACCGTAATTTACGCAGTATCTCTGGCAGCAGACCGCATATGGTCTTTGTATGATCCGATTATTGGCGGCTGGTTTCCGGAATGGGGCGGCATCATTTTGACAGGTATATTTGGAATGTTTCTCTGGAGAGAACTGACAGAAGGCTATCGGATGCGGCTGATCTATGAAAAACAGTCCAGACAGATGGAATTGCGTCTGCTTATGCAAAAGGAGCATTATCAGAAGTTAACTGATGCACTGGAAGAGGCAAGCCGTACAAGACATGACTTCAGACAGTATATCCGTACTGCTTCCATTCTGCTGGAACAGGAACATTATGAAGAACTGAAAGAGTATTTTCATCAGTTCGCACAGGAGAGCACCGAAAAAATGCAGACACCAGTATGCTATTGCAAGAACATGTCTGTGGATGCAATCTTACATTACTATGCGTCACAGCTGGAGCAAAAAGGTATAAAGTACAGATATTCAGTAGAGGTTCCAGAGAAAATGAAAATTTCTGATCTGGATATCTGCAGGATTTTTGGTAATCTGATGGAAAATGCAGTGAGAGCAGTGCAAAAAGAAGAGAACGCGGATGAGGCTTATGTAAATTGCATCTGCAAAGTAAAAATGGGAAAACTTCTGATCAATATTGAAAACACCTATGCAGGAGAAGTGCAGAGAAATGGGGCAGCTTTTTATTCAACAAGTCACAGCGGGCAGGGAATTGGAATTGCTTCTGTTTCCAAAACAGCAGAGAAATATGGTGGATATGCCGACTTTTCTGCCAGAAACGGTATATTCCGGGCGAATGTGTTTATTCCACTGGAAGATATGGATTTACGGCTTTCTGACAAAGCTGACTGACAGGCTGAGAAATTTTGCCGGGTCTTTCTTCCACATAAAAAGTCTGCGCAACCAGTTGTGCAGACTTTTGTATTATGAGAAAAGATAATTCAGATATTCCTTCTTGATTGCGTTAGCTCCCCGTTTACGGATCTGGACGGTTTCCTGGTTGTCCAGAAGAAAGCCCTCCTCCAGTGTTTTGTAAATGCGGTCCATATTCACAAGACAGCCGCGGTAGCAGGAGAGAAAACAGGGGAGATCGTGAATCAGTTCCTCGAATTTCTGGAAAGTCAGGTATGTGCGCAGAACTCCTGCGTCTGTGTGAAGCTGGACAGCATTGTGAAAGGTGTCTGCATATAAAATGGTTTTTACAGGAACACGCAGAAGGGTACGGTCGCAGATCACCTCTATATATCGTGTATCCTGTGCACGCTTGATCTGAATGGAGTCCAATACCTTTGTGAGCTTGTTTGTATCAAGAGGCTTCAGAAGATAATAAGCTGCCTGCACGTCGTAACTGGCAACCGCAAAAGCATCGCTGCTGGTAACAAAAATAAGAGCACAGGAGTCGCCTTTTTCCCGAAGCTGGGCGGCCAAGTCCATACCATTGGCCTGCTTTATGTAGATATCAAGAAAAATCAGGTCATAACTGCCGGGAGAATAGCTGTTCCAGAAGTCTTCAGGTGAAGAGAAGGTATGTAATTGGATAGATATCTGTTTTTGGTCATAATGTTCCCGGGCAGCTTCTGCAAGTGCATCAAGATCCTGCTGCACATCATCAATTATTGCAATGTTCAATGCTAAAATCCTCCAAAAGAATGAAAACCTGCAGTAAATCAAAATATCACTGAAAGTGTCATTTCATCCCATGTATATTGTTTTTTCAAAATAAATCGGATATAGTAACCTCAAGGTGATGAGGCGTTAGAAAGTATTATAAGCTTTTTAGGTCCTCTATATAATATCACAAAATATGATAAAAGTGAGGTAGAAAAATGAAAAACTGGAAAAAAGTTATGGCTATGTTATGTACCGCAGCAATGGTAACCGGATCTTCTGCTCCTGTATGGGCTGAGGCAGATGCAGCAGAAGATACTGAGACTGCAGATGATGAGATTACAGAATTAACAATGGACATGCTTGATGAAGCTGCATATGAAGGAACATGGTTATCTTTTGAGCCGGGCTTCGATCTCTATGTACCAAGTAACTGGGATGTTCTGGAAATTTCAGATGAAGATGCAGCAGACGGTGTTATGTTCCAGGCACAGGATCCAGATTCTGAAGAAGGCGTGAACATGGTAGTGACCGCTACAGATGTTGGAACAGAGTATGATCTGCATTCCATGGCTGATGAGCTGGCTACAGAGTATGAAGATGTTGAGAAGGTTTGCATTAACGGACTCTATGCAGTTTCCTTCGAGACTGAAAGTACATACGGAATCGCTTTCCTGGAGGATGCTGAGGGAATGATGTACAATGTACAGATCGGACCGAAATCTGACGACATTCAGCCTATCGCTGAGACACTTTTCGTTTCTCTGATCAAGACAGAAGACAATGAGGAAAATGCAGAGGCTGAGACCGATGCGGCAGCTGACGAGGAAGCAGCAAACTAATTGCTATAAATGGAATCAGCAGTAATAACTAATTTAAATGCGAAACGTGAATGTCAGCTGGAAATAAATTTTGAAGCTGGCGCTTAAGAAAACAAAACAGAAGCTATGCAGTATATGGAAAAAGACTGCATGGCTTCTGTTTTTTTGTTTCATCAGATAAATATGCGTTTAACAGTTAGCTGTGTAAAGATTTCTTCAGCTTCGTATTCCATTTCTGTACAATCAACGGATTCATTTTAATCTTTTTACGATCGTAAGTGATCAGTCCGTTGGTTTCTTCTTCAATATCAGAAAGCTGCGTGAAAACAGTTGCAGAGTATCCTTTTTTTACAGAAGGTACGATAGTGTTTTCCATCAACCTGGAGAAGCCGTCGGTAAGCGCCTCGCTGGTGGTAAATTTCTTATATCCGTAAATGTTTCTACAGGCACTGTGCTCTGGCAGGCGAAGAGAGTAACCTCCAAATTCAGATAAAGCAAGTACACGGTCTGATTCTGGTACTGGAAGTCCAAGAAAATAATAATGGAGACTGTTAATATCACCACAGCCCTGATCAAACCATCCGCTGGCAGAATCTACCAGGCGGGAAGGATCCAGCCGGTGAATAAAATCTGTAACTTTTTTTGTGGAAAATTGTCCCCATCCTTCGTTAAATGGTACCCATGTGACAATGGAAGGATGATTATACAGTGTCCTGACCATATCCCGGATATCGTCAATGTATTCCTGACGGCCGAATTCATCTGTGCGGGAGAGCAGGCGGGCGTGGAGGTCTTTTACTGGAATGCGCATCCAGTTTAATAATGTGGCCAGATAGGTGACAAACCAGTGATGGTAGGAAGAACCGCCGTTAGGCATATCCTGCCATACCAGCATTCCCATGCGGTCACAGTGGAAATACCAGCGGTCTGCTTCGATTTTGCCATGCTTGCGGAGCATGTTAAAGCCAAGATCTTTCATTGCACGAATATCGTAGATGAGAGCTTCATCTGAAGGTGCTGTATAAAGCCCGTCGGGCCAGTAGCCTTGATCCAGCACGCCGCTCTGAAAATATGGCTGATTGTTCAGGAAAAAGCGTGGATAGCCATCGTCAGCTATCTGTACGTCACATTTGCGGAGTGCGAAATATCCAAGAATCCGGTCTTTGCCATATTCCAGGGAATAGGGGTAAAGCCATGGCTCTTTGGGAGTCCAGGACTTCTGCATATTTTCCGGGATGGAGAGGGTGGCTCCTTTTCCGGGACGGATTGCGGCGGTAGTTATTTCATCCTGGCATAATGTATCGTTAAGTCCGTCTGCTTCGAGAAAAACAGGTGGATAAACCTTACAGATCACATTGGATGAATTCTGCCTGTCAGGTGAAAAAGCCAAAACAGTTCCCTGAGAATCTGTCTGATCCGCTGCCGTGGGACTTATATGGGCGGGAGATGCATTTTCGGCCGAGGATGCGGAGGATACGCGGATTCGCATCCGGACCAGACTATTGTCCCAATCCGGGGTAACACGCACATCTCTTATGTATTCGTTCGGTACGATCTCCATCCATACAGTCTGCCATATCCCGCTCTGGGCAGTATAGAACATACCGCCGCGTTTCAGCTGCTGTTTGCCTCTGGCATGATAGGAGGTGTCACTGAAGTCATGGACACTTATTAGGATAGAGACTGTGAGATCTTCTGTAATAAAGTCTGTAATATCTGTGGTAAATGGAAGGTAGCCTCCCTTGTGATAGGTGACGAACTTTCTGTTAATGTACACACTGCAGATCTGATCTACAGCTCCAAAATGCAGAAGAAGCCGCTGACTTTCTGTATTCAGGCAGTTCTCTGGCAACTGGATGGTACGGGAATACCATAAGGTTTCATCAGGCAAAAGCTGGCGCTTTACCTGGGAAAGAGGTGCTTCCGGTGAAAAGGGCACCAAAATCTGTCCGTCAAAGGGGAAATATTCGCTTTTATAAAATTGCCATGGAAGAATGCGGCTGTCAGTAATCAGATAGTCCCACATGCCGTTCAGATTGATCCAGTGACGGCGTACCATACCTGGACGAGGATATTCTTTCAGAGTCTGTCCCAGGGCAGCCGCTTTGCTCCAAATGGTTTCCAGATTTTTCAAATATATGTCCTCCTTAAATTTACGAAAAGTATGAAAAAATAATTATAATGATATGTTTTATTATACACGAAATATGGACGTTTGCAATTGGATTTGTGAAAACCTGTTCCGCAACATTACTGTTCACTGGTAATGTTCCGCGAGGTGTTTTTGCGAACAAAGTTCACAGAAAAACGAGAATCTGAACGTGAAATCTTGCGGATGCATGAGTTTTGTGTAACGCGAAACGTGTTGCTATGAATGGAGCGAAGAGAAACACGCTTGCAGGGGGTGGAGTGGACAGCATATCGCAACTTACGATTGAAAAAGCAGGTGCGGTATGTTAGGATAAAAAGGATTGATGGAGGGGAAAAAGATGAATAATTCACAAAACAAAAATCTGCTGACAGAGGGGTCTATCTGGAAGAAACTGATGGGATTTGCGTTCCCGCTTTTTCTGGGAAACCTGTTCCAGCAGCTGTACAATACAGCAGATTCTCTGATCGTGGGAAACTTTCTGGGAAGTGATGCATTGGCTGCGGTAAGCTCATCCGGCAGTCTTACATTTCTGTTGGTAGGATTTTTTCAGGGTCTTGCTATGGGAGCAGGCGTTATCATAGCGAGATATTTTGGCGCAAGGCAGAAGAAGGAGCTTCACAGGGCGATTCATACCACGGTGGCTTTTGGTATTCTGTGCGGTATACTTCTTACAGCTGGCGGTGTTGTGCTTGCACCGAAGATTCTGATCCTTATGAAAACACCAGCAGATATTTTGCCGAAATCCACCCTGTATTTCCAGGTATATGCCATGGGATCCCTGGGTCTGGTTCTTTATAACAATTTTGTAGGCATTATGCAGGCAGTGGGAGACAGCCGTCATCCATTGTATTACCTGATTTTTTCATCGCTTTTGAATGTAGCTCTGGATATGGTTTTTGTAGGCGGACTTGGAATGGGTGTGGAGGGCGCAGCTCTTGCCACTATCATTTCCCAGTTTATGAGTGCATTTTTGTGCCTGTACCGTCTGATGAAAAAAAGCCCGGAGGAGTATACGGTTTCCCTTAGGGATGTTCGCCTGGACTCCTATATGCTGAAACAGATCGTATCCAACGGTCTTCCTGCTGGCATCCAGAATTCCGTGATCGCCATTGCAAACGTGGTAGTGCAGTCTAATATCAACAGCTTCGGCAAGCTGGCTGTTGCTGGATGCGGGGCATATTCCAAGGTTGAGGGATTTGGTTTTCTGCCTATTACCTGTTTTTCTATGGGGTTGACCACATTTATCAGTCAGAATCTGGGCGCAAAGAAATATGACAGGGCAAAAAAAGGAGCCCGTATTGGTATCCTCTGCAGTATTTCGATGGCAGAGATCGTGGGAATTATTGTGTATTTTGCAAGCCCGGTATTTATTGCCGCTTTTAACAATGATCCGAAAGTGATTGCTTTCGGAGTGAAAGAAGCACATATCATTACTCTGTTCTATTTTCTGCTTGCCTTTTCCCATTGCATTGCAGGACTTATGCGTGGAGCGGGAAGAGCTACGGTGCCCATGTTTGTTATGCTGGGCTGCTGGTGCGTGATCCGTGTGACTTATATAACCATCGCTGTGAAGCTGCATCCGGTGATCCAGACTGTATTCTGGGCGTATCCGCTGACCTGGTCATTAAGCTCCATTCTGTTTTTGATTTTTTATCTGAAATCAGACTGGATCCATGGTTTTGAGAAAAAAAGAAACTGACAGAGGCGGAAAATACTGAAATAAATGCCAGTGGATGGTGAAAAAGGAGTTATGGTTTTTATGAATGTACTGAACATTGAACATGTAAGCAAGATTTTTGGAGATAAAAAGATTTTTGATGATATTTCCTATGGAATCCATGATGGGGATAAAATCGGAATCATTGGAATCAATGGAACAGGAAAAAGTACTCTGCTGAAAATCATTGCAGGGGAAGAGGAGACAGATGAGGGACAGGTGATTTCCCAGAATGGCCTTCGTATCACCTATCTGCCTCAGATGCCAGATTTTCCAAAAGGTGCCATTGTACAGGACTATGTGGCTGATGGGAAATGGCAGAAGGACTGGAGCACGGAAAGTGAGGCCAGAAATATTTTGAATAAGCTGGGGATTACAGAACATGATGTCCCTGTGGAGCAGCTTTCTGGTGGACAGAAGAAGCGTGTAGCTCTGGCCAGAACTCTGGTAAACCCTTCTGATGTGCTGATTCTGGATGAGCCTACCAACCATCTGGATAATGAGATGGTAACCTGGCTGGAGGATTACCTGAACCGGTTTAAAGGCGTTGTGATCATGGTTACGCATGACCGTTATTTCCTTGACAAAGTTACCAATAAAATTCTGGAAATCAGTCATGGAAAAGTATATTCCTATGATGCCAATTATTCAGGATTTCTGGAATTAAAAGCACAAAGAGAAGAGATGGAGCTGGCTTCTGAGAGGAAGAGACAGAGCATTCTCCGTATGGAACTGGAATGGGCGAAGCGTGGCTGCCGTGCAAGAAGCACCAAGCAGCGGGCCCGTCTGGAGCGTCTGGAAGCGTTAAAAAATGGCAAGGCGCCTGTTCAGGAGACGGATGTGCAGATGGACTCTGTAGAGACCAGAATGGGGAAAAAGACAGTAGAGCTTCATCACATTTCCAAAAGCTATGGCGATAAGGTGATTCTGGATGATTTTGACTATATTGTGCTGAGAAACCAGAGACTTGGAATTATCGGACCAAATGGATGCGGAAAATCTACTTTGATCCGTATTATTGATGGAATGGTGGAACCGGATTCCGGTACCGTGGAGATCGGGGAGACGATCAGGATCGGTTACTTTGCCCAAGAAGTGCCGGACATGGATGGAAACCAGCGGGTGATTGATTATATCCGTGATGTGGCAGAGTTTATTCCTACCCGTGATGGAAAGATCAGTGCATCTATGATGCTGGAGCGTTTTCTTTTTGATTCTGCAATGCAGTATACACCGGTAGCCAAGCTGTCAGGAGGAGAGAAGAGACGTCTGTATCTCCTGAAGGTACTGATGGAGGCTCCAAATGTACTTCTTCTGGATGAGCCCAGTAATGATCTGGACATTCCTACACTGACAATTCTCGAAGATTATCTTTCTACATTTTCGGGAATTGTGATCACGGTATCTCACGACCGCTATTTCCTGGATGATGTGGTGGACCGCATTTTTGCCTTTGAAGGGAATGGAAAACTGACCCAGTATGAGGGTGGTTATACAGATTATGCAGAAGCAAAAGCGCGGAAATACGGGGCTGGAAGCAGTGAAATTGGTGCCGGGGCCGGTAGCAGTTTGTCAGATAAAGCGGCTTCCGGAAATAACAGTACAGAGGATGAAGAGAAAAAACCTACCAGAAAAGACTGGAAGCAAGGACAGAAGTCTGAAAAACTGAAATTTACTTATAAAGAAGAACGGGAATATGCCGTTATTGATGAGGATATAGCCAGACTTGAAGAGAAAATTGCCAGGCTGGAGAATGATATGATGGCAAATGCCACCAATTCCGTGAAGCTTCGTGAGATTATGGCAGATAAAGAGGCGGCGGAGAAACAGCTGGAAGAAAAAATGGATCGCTGGGTGTATCTGAATGATCTGGCGGAGCGGATTGAGGCGCAGAAAAATAATGGATAAAGGTGACAGGAAGCTGCATGCTTCGAAAGCCCATAAAGAAGAGGAAAGCTTTCTGAACAGGAGAAATGAATTGTTTCGCAGACTGCCCAAAATTGACAGGATCATGGGAATGGAGCTGACGAAAGAACTGACGGAACAGTATGGGTATCGTGCAGTACTGGAAGCTGCCAGAAAGGTGGAAGAGCAGCTGCGGGATGCCATGCGGCAGCAGATTTTGGCGGAAGAAAAGCCAGCTGTGTTCCTGGATACATCCGGACTATCAGGACAGAAGGATGGCTTACCAGTAAAGCTGTCTGATCTGAAGGCTTTGTCTGGGATAACATTAGATTATACAGAGTACATTTTGCAGGAAATGAAGAGTCTGCTTGCGCACAGGAGCCAGAGGCAGATGCAGCGGGTGATCAATGCTACCGGTGTGATTCTCCACACAAATCTGGGAAGAGCGCCTCTGGGGGACAGACTTGTGTCGGAACTTGTACCTTTGATGACCGGATATACCAATCTGGAATTGAATCTGGAAGATGGGAAGAGGGGAAACAGATATGAACATTTTGCTGAAAATCTCTGCAAGCTGACAGGGGCTGAGGCTGCCATTGCAGTGAATAACAACGCGGCAGCAGTGCTGCTCATGCTGACAGCGCTGGCCTCCGGAGGGGAAACCGTAGTTTCCAGAGGAGAGCTTGTGGAGATTGGCGGGAAGTTCCGGATTCCGGATGTATGCAGCCAGAGTGGAACGACGCTTGTGGAAGTGGGGACTACCAACCGGACTTATCTGGAGGATTACGAAAATGCAGTGACAGAGAATACAGCTGTCTTTCTGAAAGTGCACACCAGCAACTATCAGATTACCGGTTTTACCCGTGAAGCAGAGCTTACAGAACTTGCAGAAGCAGCACATAACCGCGGAATTCCCCTTTTGGTGGATTTTGGAAGCGGGAGCCTTGTGGATATTGCTTTTTATGGAATCGAGCCTGAAAAGACCGTACAGGAGCTTTTGAAGAAAGGCGCAGATATTGTATCTTTCAGTGGCGATAAACTTCTAGGCGGACCACAGGCAGGAATACTGGCAGGACGTAAAGATTTGATCGAAAAGATTTCCAGGCATCCTCTCATGCGGGCACTGCGAATCGATAAGTTTACAGCTGCCGCGCTGGATAAGACAGTAAGTATTTATCTGGATGAGGGTCAGCTGGAGAAAGAGATTCCGGTTTATGATATGATGAGTCGAAGTGCAGAAGAACTTAAGCGGAATGCATTATGGCTTATGGGTGAACTGTTGGCCGATGCTTCTGAATATGAATTTGCAGTAACCTCTACACGAAATCCTGTTGGCGGTGGTACTACACCTGGAAAAACACTGCCTGGAGCTGCATTGCAGATAAGAAGCCTGAATGGAAAGGGCCTTTCCGCGCAGGAAATCAGTGACTGCTTACGGAAAATGGATACTCCGGTTATTGGTCATATTGTAGACGACTGGGTCTATCTGGAAATGAGAACCATAAGGACTGGCGAAGAATTGGAGATTCTCAGAAAAGAATTGAAATATGATCTGTACAAGAAAAACCCTCAATGACCTTTGAAAATCATTGAGGGTTTTGGAGCATTATGATTCTATTTCCCCATATGCCATGCCAGTCTTACACTTGCAGAGTGGACTGTTCCTGTGAGCCAGTCGCAGTCATTGGTGATCCAGTCCATGATGCCAAGCTGGCGGGTTTCCCAGGCAACGGTAGCTTCATGGGCTTCCGGTGTTTCTTCAGTCTCCATAGTGGTGTCGATCTCGTCGTAGCCGAAAATATATCCGCCTGCGCTCCAGATGCTGAAGTTGCTGTCAGGACCCGGGTCAATTCTGCCCTCTCTCGCGGCAACCAGTCCGTCATGTCTTGCCTTATATTCTTCCTCGCAATCAGGTTT
>OLRC01001542.1_pt1 | contig 14499 bp, 10 predicted proteins | sample 1672081 | NCBI WGS metagenome assembly OLRC01 (sample SAMEA3136643, study PRJEB25190) | human gut metagenome | biome: human gut; feature: human-associated habitat; material: faeces | place: Austria | collected 2013
ATTTTAAGTGCGTTTTTTACAAATTCGCAGCGCCCTGTGGTTGATTGTCTGAACGCAGCTGCGGGCATTTTGGCTCGCAGCCAGTGAGTTATCAAAGGAACAGGCGCGGATAAGCGATTTGTAAAAAACGCTCTTAAAATATGCGTGTTGCCATCGGCTTATTATAAATATTGGTTCTTATCTTATTACTATTTCATACAACAGAATACTACCTTACAAACTACAATTTACTTCAAAAATGAGAATAAGAAGCTTGCCACGATCAGTACAATTCCTCCTCCAAGTCGTGATGATAACTGTGCGTATGCCATTAAGTCCATACGTTTTGCGGCTCCTAATACTGCTACGTCTCCGTTTCCTCCTCGGTTTGCCATGCAAAGTCCTGCTGTGATCGCAGAGTCGATTGGGTAGAATCCTACGAGCTGTCCGACTAACGCTGATCCTACAATTGCCCCGATTACAATGAATAATGCAATGATGACATTTGATACTGTACAGGCTGCTACTAATTCTCCGAGGTCGAAGTCAAATCCAAGTCCTGCCATCATAACGACTGCACAGGCTTTGTTCATAAATTTCTGTAAACGTTTTGCTCCTGCTCGGATATTTTTTGGAATGACTCCTGTTGCTGATAAAATAACTACAAATAAGATCATATACGCATATTCATGAATTGGTGCTCCGGCGATTGTTGGTAAAATGGATCCGGAAAATAACTGTCCTAATGCATAGCTTCCAAAGATTACCATAATTGCTCCGCACATATCAGAAAATGTTGGTTCTGCTTCTTTTGCATCTTCTACATTAAATGTATTTTTACGAAGCAGTGTTTTTTTATCTCCAGTAAGTGATGGATGTTTCTCTCCTAATGCATTTAATAATGCTCCGGCAATAATTGACATGATATTTGCGATTGTTAAAATGATAATTGCAAATGCATAATAGCTGACTGCGGAATTTCCAGTAACTTTTTCATAAATCTCTGACATCGGAACTGCTCCGGCTCCATTTCCACCTCCCATAACAGGAAGTACATATCGAAGAATTACATTCACTGGTGAAATTCCAAAGAATAATCCTGCAAGGGCACCAAATGCCATTGCCGCGATCAATCCACCAAGGATTGCTGGGAAATAACCTACAAATGATTTTAATAAGATTTTTTTCTCTAAAGATAATACAGATCCTGTGATCAGTACGATGATCCAAATTGTTGTAAATCCAACCGTATCTCCACCGATAAATTCATTGATTGGATCAATATAAACTTTTGGAATCAGTGATAGCTGACGTATGATTGCTGTTCCAAAAAATGCTGCAAGCACACCACCACCGATGTATGTATTCCAGATTGGAAGTCGTTCTCCGATCTCAAAAAATACGACTCCGTATGCAATGATCAGAATCATAATACTTGCAAAATCTTTTCCGAGTGCTCCAAGGTATGCTGCTGCAATAACGATTGCACAACCAATTAAGGTAATATACCATGGTGCTCCGTACAATTTTAGCCCTTCTTTTTTCTCAGACATATTTTTCCTCCAGATTGTAAATTTTTTGTTACTAAATTTATCGTTTGGCGCGCGCTAAACTTTATATTCTCATTATAAAATTGGGTACATGAAAAAGATAATCAAAAAGATTTATCTAATCATAGAAAAAAGGAATAGAGCTATAACTTATAGTTTGATGACGTAAGTTATTGGTAGAATATTCAAATAATCTACGCTATCGAAACCACTACGGGTGTGTATGTTGAACAGTATTAGATTACAAGTAAGTCTTTAGCAAACAGAAGGTTAAAAAGTGGTAAGCATTCCAATAAACTGAAGTTTGGAAGGCTCACAAGCTCACAAAGCCTCCTATCTACAAAAACAAAAATTATCAGCCCATACCGTATAACATACACACCCGTAGTGATTTGAATAGCCGTCCGTGTATATGAGAAAAACGAAATAATAATATAAAGGATCCAGAACCATTGAAATTTTGCCGTCGTTTTGAACGGTTCGCAGCTAGCTTGGTGCGATGTTTGAGCGAAGCGAGTTTCGCAAGGAAAGCTAGCGAATCAGCGACCGTTCAAAACGGCGAGCATAAATTTCTGGTCTGGATCCTTTATATTATTATTTCGTTTTTCTCATATACATTTGAACGACTACCTTCAAATTACAATTTAAAACGCTGCTCTAAAGATCTCCACAATCTGTTCTTTCGTAGCCTTACGTGGATTTGTAACCTGGCACACATCTTTCATTGCGTTTTCTGCCATAATTTCAAAGTCTTTTTCCTTAACCCCTAAGCTTCTTAAATTCTGTGGGATTCCTACCTGGCTGCTTAGCTGTCTGATGGCTGCGACGGCTTTTCTTGCGGCTTCCATTGTGGAAAGTCCGTCAATGTTTTCTCCCATGGCTTTGGCGATATCTCTGAAACGGTTTGCATTTCCGATTAAGTTAAATTCTTCTACGTGTGGTAATAAGATTGCGTTGCATACACCATGTGGAAGGTTGTAAAATCCTCCTAACTGATGGGCCATTGCGTGTACATATCCTAAGGATGCGTTGTTGAATGCGATTCCTGCTAAGTACTGTCCGTATGCCATCTTGTCACGGGCTTTCATGTATGTTCCGTTGGCCACTGCTTTTGGAAGGTACTGTGTGATCATTGTGATCGCCATCTGTGCAGCTGCGTCTGTCAGTGGGTTGGCATCTGTGGATACATAAGCTTCAATTGCATGTGTTAAAGCATCCATTCCTGTTGCTGCTGTTAATGATGGTGGCATTCCTACCATTAATTTTGGATCGTTGATCGCGATCTGTGGTGTAACTCTCCAGTCTACGATTGCCATTTTTACGTGGCGGCTTGTGTCTGTGATGATACAGAAACGTGTGATCTCTGATGCTGTACCTGCTGTTGTGTTGATCGCGATCATTGGACATAAAGGATTTGTGGATTTATCAACTCCTTCGTAGTCTCTGATGTTTCCACCGTTGGATGCGACTAATGCGATTGCTTTTGCACAGTCATGAGATGAACCACCACCTAATGAAATGATGGAATCGCATTCATTTTCGTTGAATACTTTTAATCCATCTTCAACGTTTGTATCTTTTGGGTTTGGCTCTGCACCGCCGAAGATTACGCTTTCAACGCCTGCATCTGTTAAAATCTTCTGAATATCTTCTGCCATTCCGCTTGTTGCAAGAAATGAATCTGTAACGATCATTGCTTTTTTGCCGCCTAAGCTTTGTAATAATGTTCCTGCTTCCTGTACGGAATCTTCTCCAAATAAGTTTCTTGTTGGTAAAAAGTAGTATGTTGTTGCCATTGTTTTTTCCATCCTTTCGTTTCTTGTTTTCTTTTGCTGTTTCATTTGATGGTCTTATCTTAACAACATATCTCCTTTCATCAAATGACCAAAACAATTTTAAATCTGGATATCAGATGAATTTTTCTTAAGAATCTTTTCTAAACGATGGATGGCTTCTTTGATTTCTTCATCACTTGCATCTGTATAACGGAAAACCAGTGTATGCCTGTAAGATTCCTTGTCTTCTCTGCAATATTTAGACAGACACCGGATCTTAACTTTTTGTTTCTTTGCCTCTTTTACCAACTGCTTATCACTGATTCTGGTATCTACTTTTATCAGAAAATGTGTTCCGCTTTTTCCTCCATAGATTTCTGCTTTTGAGAAAATCTCTGATTGTTTTAGGGCTTTTAACAAACGGTTTCCCTGTTCCTGACAATATTTTTTCATCCTGCGCATATGCCGTTCAAAATATCCTGCATCTAAAAATTTTGCCAATGCATACTGTTCGCAGCTGCATACGGAATTAGAGTAAACACTTGCGATCTTTTTGTATTTTTCCATTAATTCTTTCGGAAGTACCATATAACTGATTCGAATAGATGGTGCAAGGCTTTTGCTGAATGAATTGATATAAATCACTCTTCCTGTCTCGTCACCACATTGAATTGCAGGGGCTAATCTGGCATCATAGCGGTATTCACAGTCGTAATCGTCCTCTATAATATAACGGTCTGGTTCTTCGTTTGACCATTTTAGTAACTCTTCTCTACGCTTTTTCGACATAGTAATCCCCAATGGAAAATGATGTTCTGGCGATGTATGGATGATCTTTGCATTACTTTCTTCTAAATCTCTGATCTTAATTCCTTCCTCATCCATCGCAATGCATTTCCATTTTAAAGAATAATCTTCATAAATGTGCCGGATTCTTTGATATCCTGGATTTTCCATGGCATATATCGAATCTTTTGGAAAAATCTTATATAATCTTCCGAATAAATATTCAATTCCAGCTCCGATCACGACACATTCTTCATCGACATTCATTCCTCTGCTTCGATAAAGATAATCTGCAATCGCCCTTCGAAGTTTCCTGATTCCTCGATAATCTGCTTTTTGAATCAGTTCTGTATCGTAATCGGTTAATACTTCTCTCATAATCTTCTTCCACATGGATACTGGAAATTTATCGCATACCAGCTTATGTGCCGTAAAATCTACCACATAATCCTTTTGCTTCTCTTCTTTTGCTTTCTTCATTCTTTTGATCGATCTTATATCATCTTCGTAAACCTTCGCAACAAAATATCCTCTTTTTTCTTCCGAAACGATAAATCCTTCTGCCAAAAGCTGCTCATAAGCATTCATAACTGTCCGTACACTGATCTGATTATCCTTTGCCAGCGCACGTTTGGAAGGAAGCTTTGAGCCTTGTGCAAGGCGGCCATTTAAGATATCTCTCTTTAAAGAATTGTAGAGAAATTCATAGAGTGTTTTATCCTTTCGATCTGCAAAATCATAGACTAACATAGATCCACACCATCCCTTCCGTTTTTATTTTTATTGTAAAATGAAAGACTTGTTTATATTTATCCGAAATATTTTAGAACTGTTTATACTTTCTTTAGAATTGTTCATACTTTGTATATTGAATGAAGATGGGATTCTGCTATACTTAAAACATAGTTTTTCATATATATTTTTTAATCCTCTCTTTTCAGAAAAGTAACCGCCCACAAGATTTGTGAGCGGTCTTTTTATTGTATTTACTTTAATCTAAATAAATAGATTATACACTCCAGAAAATGCTACGATTGCTAACACTCCAAGTGCAATAAATGATACAGAAAATAATTCAATAAACATACGATTCTGTGGGAACTTTTCTTCTGCATCTTTCTGCTGTGATACTCCAGCCATGATCAATGCTCCGGTTGTTGATACTGGTGTAAATCCTGCAACAGTTCCTCCAATGACGATTACGGATACCAGTTCGATCGCGCTGACTCCAAGGCCTCCTGATAATCCTGCTGCCGTTGGAATCAGTGTTGGAAATACGACTCCAAGTCCTGAACTGAAGAAGGACATGATTCCTGCGACAACACCCATGACCATTGCTGCGATCGTTTTGTTCATGACTTTTTCAAGGGCTGCTACCATGATATCGATTCCGCCTGAAATTGTAATAACATTCATTAAGATTCCAACACCAAGTACCATTAAGATAACATTCCATGGAATTGCGGAAATTGCTTTTTTCTCATCGGCACATCCTAATACGATTAGAATAGATCCTACAAGGAATCCTGTAAATCCAACGTTCCATGAGAAGAATAATGCTCCAACTGCAAGTACCACAAGTCCAAGAATAGATAACCACTGTTTAGGTTCAAAGCTTGGCAGCTTTTCTTTTGTTGTTGCCTCAACTTTCTCTACTTTCCATCCTTTATAGTAGATATATACTAATACTACACAGATCAGTGCTGTAAATGTCAGACAGATCATGATCGGAATTGTGTTTGCTTCTAATCCCTGTTGTTTCATTAATTCTCTTACAACCGCACTTTCTGGTGTTAATGGACTCATTCTTCCTGACATAACGCCAAGATCTCCGATGATTGCTGTCATGATCGGGTTGACTCCTGCGGATACTGCGACTGGGATTGCAATGACCGGGATGATCGCTAAAGATGGAATCGCTCCTGGTCCAATCGCACAGACGATACATCCTAAGATATACATAACAAATGGAATCAGATGTGTTTTTGTTCCAACCAGTCTTACCATTTTTCTAGCTAAAAGTTCGAGTGTTCCATTTCCCTGAATGATTGCAAATAAATATGTAATTCCTACCATCTGAATAAATAGTGAGGAACTAAGTCCTGCGATCACTGTTTTGATATCGACTTTATACACGATACTTAAGATCATAGAAAATCCGACACATAAAATTCCGACATTTGCATTTCTGGCAAATCCGATAATAATTGCCAGTAGTAAAACGATTAATGATACTAATCCTAAATTCATAAATTTGTCCTCCTCTTATCTGAATGTGATACAAACTGGACTTCCTGTCTCAATGATATTCATTGTTGGAACCAGCCATCCTGTGTTTTCGTCAAATGTGAATTCGATGATCGTATCACTGTCTTCATTTGCCACGTAACATTTTCCATTTGGTCCGAAGCAGAAAAATCTTGGTGTCTTTCCAAGACATGGGAAGAATCCTGTATTTTTCATATATCCTGTAAATGGATCGATGCGATAAACTGCCATGCTGTCTGTATAGCGGTTTGATACAATGACGTATTGTCCGCTTGGATCGATCATAACTTCACTCGCATCGGAATATCCTGTCACGGTCTCTGGTACCGTTGTCAGCTCCTGTAATGCCTTCATCTTTCCTGTTTCTTCATCAAACTGGAAGTAAAGGACTTTGTTTCCTTTCTCTTCACACATATAAAGCCATCTGTTATTTGGATGCATTACTGCATGTCTTGGCTCATCCCACGTTCTTGATAAGAACTTATCTGTCTCTGTAAATTCTCCTGTCTCATGGTTGTATTTTAGTGCTCTCATCTGTCCAAATCCATTAACACGTCCTTGTGCACATGCAAACAGATAATTCTTTTTCTGATCCCACAGACACTGATGGATCGTGGATACTTTTCCCTCTTCTTTTCCTTCGTAAGTAAAAGTTGCAACGACATCTCCTAAACTTCCATCTTCATTTCGTTTGATCGTATAGAGTGTTCCACCTTGAAGTGTTGCAACGATCACATGTTGATTTTCGGCATCAACTGTCACATCGACTGGGTTTTTACCTCCGATATCAATCGTATTGATATGTTCTAATGTTCCATCTTCCAAAATCTTGTAAGAAGATACCAGTGTGAAATCTCCATGAACGCTGTAAAGATATTCTTTTGTGTTATCAAAACACTGGAAACTTGGATTCTCCTCTGTCTTTAAACACTGAATCTCTGTCCATCTTCCATCTACTTCTGATACTTCATAAACCTTTAATCCTTCCCCTCTGGCGTTTCTTTCTTTTGTTGTTCTGCATCCTACATACACATATCCCATAATTTTAACTCCTTTTTCTTTTTTGGCTTTTTTCATCCGTTTCATTTCCTATGAATCCATTATAGTTCACTTTACATGTCAACAAAAAATTCATATTTGGACTATCTAAGTCATTCCGAAATGGAATATATATTTTTCGCAATAATTATCGGATATTGTATACAATATTGATATTTTTTCGATTTTCTATCAATCTACAAATAAAAAAAGAACCAACATTTTTAACGTGCTGATCCTTCTTTTGTTATTTTTCTTCCTGATAGAATTTCTCTACAAAATCAATAAAATCTACGATTGTCTGCGACTGATAGCATTTGTCAGAAAGCATCATCCAGACCTCTCTCTTGACAGGCTCTCCCTGCAGATCGTATGCCGGAATTAATTGGACTTTCTCTTCATTGATCTTCCAGTCGTTTCCGAATAAAAATGCAACTCCAAGGTCCTTTTCTACCATCTCGATGGCAATATCAATAAACGGAACATACTGCGATTCATGCGCTCTTGCCCCAAACTGGTTCTTCCACCACTGGTCTACAATCATCTCCACCATTGGATTTAGGAAAGATTTGATAAGTGGCATATCTTCGATCTCATCAATACTTACACCTTGTGGTGCTGCTATATATAAGTCTTCTGTAAATAGATGGATCTTCTTCCCAAGATAAGGATAGTCCCCACAAACAATCCCAATGTCTATTGTTCCATCCATCAAATGTCTTACGATGACATCACTAGAATTCGCTACAGTTTTAATTTGAAGTGCATTTAGGGCATCTGTATAGCCTTTTAAGAGGGATGGCATATGTAATTTGGCAAAGGAATTCGGCACTCCTATACGAAGGAGCTCTTTTGCCACATGTTTATGTGCAAAATGATCTTTAATCTCTTTCATAAAATCCTGTATGATATAAGATTTCTGTACAAGATACCGGCCTTCTTCCGTAAAAATGACACCTCGGTTACTTCTCTTTACAATCTCAATCTGCCATTCTTCCTCCATTGCCTTGATACGTTTTGTCACAGATGGCTGGGTCATGTATAGAAGCTCTGCTGTCTGTGTGATGCTGCGCTTCTCATAGAGAACCTCTAAAATTTTCCAATCTGAATCTCTCATGTTATTCCTTTTTCTAATGCTCTCAAACTTCTATTACTGTTCCAGTTTCAATTCTTTCTCGATATAATCGATAAATTGTTCTAGTGCCTGACTTCTTCTCTTGTTCTTTGAATATAAAAACCATGTATTTCGCATGACTGGACTACCATCTTTGTAGGTTAGTGGTGTCAGGCAAAGATTATATTCATTCTTAAAATTATAAGGCAGAAAACAGCATGCATAACCAAGGCCACTGTCGATCATCTGCCAGGCAAAATCAATGTATCCCGCAAATATACCTGATTTGCCTTTTTCTTTGAATCGTTCATCCCACCAACCCTGTAAAATCTCTGATGTTCTGTCATTCGTCTTATACTGAATTCTATGATACTTTGGAAGTTCATTGATATCCATAGGCTCCTTGGTTACCAGATATCCCTGGTTTTGCGCGATCAATACTTTATGTACCGGCCCTTCGTAATCCCCTCGGATAAATCCAACATCAATGGAACCTTCTAACATCTTTCGAAACAGTACATCACTTTGTTCATTGACGATCTCAAAGCTGGTGTTTGGACAGACTTCGGAATAACTTGACAGTACATCTGCAAGCGAATATTTACTGTATGTATAAGACGCTCCGATGACGATCTTGTTTTCTTCTGTGTCCTTCATTTCTTCAATGTGTTCTTTTGTTTCTTTTAAAAACTCTAGGTAGTATCCTGCCTGCTTGGCAAGATACGTACCTTCCTTTGTAAAAACCAAACCTTTGGGTGTTCGATCTACGATCGTCACATCAAATTCTTTCTCCATCTGCTGCAGTCGTTTGGTCAGGGATGGCTGCGTCATAAACAACATATTTGCAACCTTTGTAATATTCGGCTTCTTATAAAGCGCATATAAAATTTCCCAATCAGAATCTTTCATGAAATCACCCTTTTCTTCTATTGTACTTTATTTTGTTTCTCCTTTTGCAAGCTGTTCTTTTAAATAAGAAAGCTGTCCTCCACTTAAAACTACTTCTACTTCATTATCACTCAAATCAAGTGTAACTTCAAATGAAAAATCTTTTGTTTTGTCTTTGACTGTAACTTTTCTTGTTGGAATCTGGTCTAACAGGTTTTCAAATTCAATTTCATCTTCCTGATCAATTCTATCATAGTCTGCTGGATTTGCAAATAACATTGGAATAATTCCATGATTTACAAGATTTCCTTTATGGATACGTGCAATACTCTTTGCGATAACAGCTTTCACTCCAAGATACATTGGATTAATCGCTGCATGTTCTCTTGATGATCCTTGTCCATAGTTTTCTCCCCCGATGATCACGCTTCTTCCCATTTCTTTGGCTCTCGCTGCAAAGTCTGGGGCATATCTGTGGTAGCAATACTGTGACATCAGTGGAATGTTTGATCTCATACTTGAGAATTCTGCACTCGCTGGTGTGATATCGTCTGTAGAAATATTATCTCCACCTTTTAAGCTGACTGGTACACAGAAATTCTGCTGTGGTTTTTCAGGAATTGGCAAGAATTTGATATTTGGTCCTTTGACAATCTCTACTTCTTTTGCTTCTTCTAATGGTAATGGTTTGATGATCATACTGTCATCGATCAGATATTCTTCTGGTTCATGAACTTTAGCAAGTTCTTTGACATCTTCTCCCATCACATCTTCCGCTGTTGCAAATGTTCCCATGATTGCTGTTGCTGCTGCACTTTCTGGGCTTACCAGATAGATATCTGCTGTTGGGTTTCCTGCACGACCTTTGAAGTTACGGTTAGATGTACGAACTGCAACTCCATTTGTAGGTGGTGTCTGTCCGATCGCACAGCAAGGTCCACAAGAGATTTCTAACATACGAACACCGGCCTGAAGCATCATATCGATATACCCATCTCTTAATAATTCTCTGTAAGTCTGTTTAGATGCGATTCCACATGTACAGCTGACATCATCATTGACATGATGTCCTTTAAATACCATGGCTGCTTTTGCAATATCAGAATAACTTGCGTTTGTACAGCTTCCGATAAATACCTGCTGCACTTTGCGTTTTTCTACTTCTTTTAATGGTTTTACATTATCTGGTTGATGAGGACAAGACATCATTGGAACTAATTCACTTAAGTTGATCTCAATCACTTCATCATATTCTGCATCTTCATCTGGAAGAAGTTCTACATAATCTTCTTCTCTTCCCTGTGCTTTTAAGAATCTGTGAACCTGTTCATCTGCAGGGAAGATGGATGTTGTAGCACCAAGTTCTGCTCCCATGTTAGAGATGGTTGCTCTTGCTGGGATCTCAAGGTCTTTCACTGCTGGTCCTGTATATTCATATACATTTCCAAGTCCACCTTTGATGGATACACGACGAAGCATTTCAAGAATGACTTCTTTTGTGTTGCATCCAGGTTTTAATTCTCCTGTTAATCTTACGTTGACGATGCGAGGCATCTTAAGTCTCATTGGAACTCCTGTCATTGCTGTTGCAACGTCCATTCCTCCAACACCGATACATAACATACCAATGGAACCACCGTGTGGTGTATGGCTGTCACCACCCATGCTGATCTTTCCTGGTTTCCCAAATCTTGACACATGAACTGTATGGCAGATTCCATTTCCTGGACGAGATACATGAACTCCAAATTTCTTTGCTGCTGACTGCAGATAAATATGATCATCTGGTGTCATGTTGTTTACATACAGTAAGTTGTGGTCTAAGTAACTTACACTGCATTCTGTACGAATACGATCCAGTCCGATCGCTTCAAATGCAAGATAAGTCATAACCGCATTGATATCATGGGTAAGTGTCTGATCAACTTTGATAAACACTTCTTCTCCAGGAACCATGCTTCCTTTCACAAAATGTGACTCTAAAATTTTCTTAGTTAATGATTTTCCCATAGGGTGAACCTCCCGACAAAAATTCTCGTTTTCTTTGATAGTTTTATTATAAGTAGTACGGGTGGCTATCGTAAAATTGCTTCTATCCATGATACCATTCCTAAAAAGAATGGCAGAAAAAATAAAAACAGCTGTCTACCTAATTTAAAATTGGCAAATAACTGTTCTCATTTTATTTTTTCTGGATATGCTAAAAATTATATCATTTTATACTGGATATGCTTCTTCATTTCCTTCGGTTACGTCAACTTTCTTCTCCTGTGCATCACGGTACTTAAAATACTCCGTAGCAACCTGAGGGAATAAAGCGTAACTTAATACATCTTCATCCTGTTCTTTATAAGCTGCTACCTCCTTTTCAAATTCAGGAAGTTCATCTTCGATCATGTCTGCATATCGACATGTGATCGGCTTCTTATCCCCAATACATTTTTTCTGTACTTCAGGATTGAATGGTTTTACTGTTGCTCCGTATTTTCCTTCAAGGATTTCTTTGGTTTCTTCTGTTACCATCTTGTAACGTTCTCCAGTAATGACATTAAATACAGCCTGTGTTCCAACGATCTGGGAGGATGGTGTAACGAGTGGGCATTCTCCTAGATCTTTTCTTACTTTTGGTACTTCTTCTAATACTTCGTAATACTTGTCGGCGGCATGCTGGCTTTCTAACTGGGATGTGAGGTTTGAAAGCATTCCTCCTGGTACCTGGTAAAGTAATGTTTTGATGTTCACTCCTAAGTTCTTTGGATTTAATAATCCAGAATCTAAAGCTTCGTCTCTGATCGGACGGAAGTAGTCTGCGATCTCTGCTAATAATTTCTGGTCTAAGCCTGTGTCGTATGGTGTATTTTTGAATGTTTCTACCATAACTTCGGTTGCTGGCTGGGATGTTCCCATGGAAAATGGTGACATGGCTGTGTCGATCACGTCAACGCCTGCTTCAACAGCTTTCATGTATGTCATAGATGCTACACCGGATGTATAGTGTGTATGTAACTGGATCGGAATATCAACGGTTGCTTTTAATTCTTTTACCAGTTCTTCTGCTTTGTATGGTAATAACAAACCTGCCATATCTTTGATACAGATAGAGTTTGCACCCATATCTTCGATTCGTTTTGCGAGGTCTTTCCAGTAATCTAAGGTATAAGCATCCCCTAATGTATACGCCATTGCAACCTGTGCATGTCCTTTTTCCTTATTCGCAGCATCAACGGCTGTCTGTAAGTTTCGAAGGTCGTTCATACAGTCGAAAATACGAATGATATCAATTCCATTTGCAATGGATTTCTGTACGAAATATTGTACGACATCGTCTGCATATGGACGGTATCCTAAGATATTCTGTCCACGGAATAACATCTGTAATTTTGTATTTTTAAATCCATCACGGAATTTGCGAAGTCTGTCCCATGGATCTTCTTTCAGGAAACGAAGAGATGCATCAAATGTAGCACCACCCCAGCACTCTACAGAATGATATCCAACTTTGTCCATCTTTTCCACAATCGGAAGCATCTGCTCTGTAGTCATACGAGTAGCGATCAAAGACTGATGCGCATCACGCAGAACTGTTTCCGTTATCTTAATTGGTTTTTTTTCAATTTCTGCCATTATAATTTCCTCCATATATTGTCAATTACAATATTGACTGTTACATTACTCCAAAGATTGCCATGAATGTACCTGCAGCTACGGCAGTACCGATAACACCAGCTACGTTCGGTCCCATTGCATGCATCAGAAGGAAGTTCGTTGGATCTGCCTCTGCACCGACCTTCTGAGATACACGCGCAGCCATAGGAACCGCGGAAACTCCTGCTGAACCAATCAGAGGGTTTACTTTTCCATGTGTAAACGCACACATGATTTTACCAAATACAACTCCGGCTGCTGTACCAAATGCAAATGCGATCAGACCTAACACAACGATTTTCAATGTATCAAAGTTCAGGAATGCTTCCGCACTTGTTGTAGCTCCTACTGATGTACCAAGCAGGATAACTACAATATACATCAATGCATTGGATGCTGTCTCTGTCAACTGTCTAACGACGCCTGACTCACGGAACAGGTTACCAAGCATCAACATACCTACAAGTGGTGCTGTTGTTGGAAGAATGACGCAGACTACAATTGTAACAATAATCGGGAAGAGAATCTTCTCGAGTTTAGATACAGGTCTTAACTGTTCCATTCTGATCTTACGTTCTTTCTCCGTTGTAAGTAATTTCATAATCGGTGGCTGAATAATCGGCACCAGTGACATATAAGAATAGGCCGCCACTGCAATTGGTCCCATGATCGCCGTCTGCTGCAGTTTACCTGCGAGGAAGATAGATGTCGGTCCATCTGCTCCTCCAATAATTGAGATTGCTGCCGCTGCCTTGTCGGAGAATCCCATGCACATTGCTCCAAGGTATGCAGCAAAAATACCGAACTGTGCTGCTGCTCCAAGAAGGAAACTCTTTGGATTCGCAATCAACGGTCCAAAGTCTGTCATCGCACCTACTCCAAGGAAGATCAGTGACGGAAGAATTGACCACTCATCCAGCTTATAGAAATAGTAGAGAAGTCCACCCGTTCCATTTGATGCATCCTCTGCATGCAACATAATATCCGGATAGATATTTACAAGCAGCATACCAAATGCAATTGGCACAAGAAGCAGAGGCTCAAATCCATGTCTGATTGCCAGGTACAAGAAGAAACAAGCCACCGCAATCATGACCACATTGCCCCATGTAAGACTAAAAAACGCCGTCTGATGCACGAGGTTTCCTAATGTTGTTGTTATATATTCCATTTCTTAACCTCCAGTCGTATATGTGTCGGCAGTACTATTTCAATGTTGCTAATACTGCTCCGGATTCGATTGCATCACCAACAGCTACGTTGATGCTTGCTACAGTTCCATCTTCCGGTGCTACAACTGGGATTTCCATCTTCATTGCCTCGATTGTAAGAACAGCATCACCCTTCTTCACTGCCTGACCTACAGTAGTGTCAAGTTTGAATACTTTTCCGGCTGCTCCTGCTTTTACTTCAATAGATCCGGCTGCTCCTGCTGCCGCTTTCGGTGCTGCCTTTG
>OLRC01001554.1_pt1 | contig 14434 bp, 16 predicted proteins | sample 1672081 | NCBI WGS metagenome assembly OLRC01 (sample SAMEA3136643, study PRJEB25190) | human gut metagenome | biome: human gut; feature: human-associated habitat; material: faeces | place: Austria | collected 2013
AAGGAGGCGGTCAGCAGACCAGGGCCAGCATAGGCCCCTGACAACGGACAGGATCATCCTGCTCACTCCCCACGGAAAGGGGGTGAGAAGATGAAAGTTACCCCTGATGATTACGGGAGGCGCTGCCAGTTTGACCATCCGCTCTTGGCAAAGTGCTTTTTCAGGACAGCTTTCCCCAGCAGGCCGCCCAGCGCACCCCCCGCAAAGGCCGTAATCGTAAGAAGCGGCAGCATATAGCCATGGGAGAAGTATCCGGAGATGATGTCCATATATTCCTGCCCGTAGTAGGCGGTCTTTTCCGCCAGCTGCGCCTCAGTCATAAAGGCAAAGCCCAGAACATTGGCGTTGGCGCCCACGCTGCAAACGGCATAGGACAGGATGGCGGCAGAAATGTACAACAAACCGTAATAATTGTAATCTGGTTCTGACCATCCAGCACCACATTTTTACAGGGATTGTGTAAAATTTTGAAAGATATGTGGCTATAAAAGGCGGCTCACCGCCTGTCATGCAGTCGGCGAACCGCCCTTCAAAAGGTCGCTTATTTCATGGTCTTTTTCTTCTTATCAATTACCAGAGTACCGGCCAATGTACCGCAGCTGACGAACAGCAGCGCAGCCCACAGAACAATATTGCTGGTATCGCCGGTCTTCGGGCTTGTTGTTTCGCCAGTGCTCGGCTTGTTATCGCTCGGCGTTGTCGTTGCAGAGTCGGACTTCCAAGTTGCCTCATAGGTGGCATTGCCTGTCACTGTGGCTGCAACCGCAGGCTTCCATCCGGCAAAGGTATAGCCGTCACGGGCAGGCGTGCCGTTGAATGCAGGGGTAGCCTTGCCGAATTCCACGGTATAAACCTGATCCTTGAAGATTTCCTCGCCGTCCACGCCGTCGGTGTAAGTAACGGTGTACTTCTCGGCAGGAGTCGTGCCGCCTGCCTCGGGGGTCATCGTGAGGTCGGTGAGAACCCACATAGTGCCGTCGGAGCCGTCGCTCTCATCGCCTTCGTAGCGCTTATAGTTCACAAATTCACCGTTGATCTTCAGCTTGGTGTCGGGGCCGAATACATAGCGGACATTTCCGACATCGCCATAGGCCACCACATATACACCGTAATGATAGGTCTTTCCGGCTTCAAAAGTCGTAATTTTATTTTCATAAATTCCGCTTCCAAACTCTGGTTCTGTAGAGATCAGACCGGTCGTGCTGTTCAGCTCCCACCACGCAGCCCGGAGTACGTAGTATACATCATCGGGCACATCGCCGGTGAACACGGGCCTATCGCCGTCCTGGAAGCTGACGGTGGCATCATTGATCTCCACCACATCAATGACTTTTATGGCAGGCATCGTAATCGTTTTAACAGCAGGGACATAGAGGAATTCCCCGCTCAGACTCGACTTTGCGCTTTCCGCATTCACTGTAACGGCGGTTTCGCTGCTGAAGGAATATCCGTCCTTCGGCTTCAACATAAGGGAATACACATAGCTCTTTCCGCTTTCAAATTCCGTGATGGTCGGAAGTGAACCGTGTGCGCCGTTGTCGGAATACCAGGCGGCAACGGGTTCGTTGCCTTTGAACTGCTGCCAGCATTCATAGGCGATCTCATATTTATCCATATCGTCAATGGCTACCCATGCTGTGGCCTGCGGTGCATCACCCAACTGATAGTCGAATTTTACATTTTCAATGGTGGCAGTGGTGATTACTGAATCGTCAGGATACTCAGAAATCTGCTTAAAGTGAGCCGTGAACGTCACATCACTTTTCACGGTAATTTTGTTCTGTAGTTGATCAGAGGAAAGAGGGGTGCCGGCCGGAATGGCAGTACCACTGCCGACCTGGTAGACGGTAGCATCGGCTGTCCAGTAGGCAAACTCATATCCCGAATTTGGAAGTAAAGTATCCATGATGCTGCCGACAAAGCCGAAAGTATCTGTCTCGGATACATGCAGCTTGTAGTAGAAAGGCTTGTTAACATCATCGTCAATGCCATAATACACAAACGGGATCTGGTCGTTTTTAGTCATGGTTCCATAATCGCCGGGGTAAAATTTAACAGCATACGATCCAGAATCCGCAAACGCCGTTATCGGCACGATGGACAGTGCCAAGCACAAAGTCAGCAGAACTGTCAGCAATTTTGTTTTAAGTGTGCGTTCTTTCATAATTTAAAAATCCTTTCTTAAAGTTTTTGTCCGCATTCGGAGCAGAATGCGCTTCCCTGTGTAATATCTGCACCGCAATTCGGGCATTTTGTGTTGAGTTTTGCTCCGCAATGATTGCAGAACTTAGAGCCGGCGGTGAGCTGCGCTTTGCAGCTCGGACACACGATCATTCCCACAGCCACCGCCTGACCCGCACCGGTCACAACCACAGGCTGGCCGCCGGTCATAATGGTAGTTTCGATAACCTGAAACACCTCGCCTGGTAACTTCTTCTGTTTGAATGCACCCATTCCGGCGGTGATCGCCAGTGGCCATGCAACAAACAGACCGATTGCTCCGGCACCGATTTTATCCGACCACTGTCCTTCGCCGATGTTTACATTCAATTGATTTCCCATAACCGTCATCTGCACGGTAACGGCAAGCCGCATTCCCGTAAGAGTTTTCCATCCGTCCTTCGGCTGGCTCGCCTGCATAACATAGCCCTCCGTAGTCTCGGATCTTTGCACCTCCATACCCTTCTCGGTGCGAAAGAAACCCTCTAAGCGGGTAACGATCTTTTGCACGTCCGTGCCATTTAACATAAATACTCGCGACTCATTCATTTGGTTGCCTCCATTCGTTCTGCTATACATTTCGTTAGAACGGTTTTATTTTGCTCTGTCAATCAATCCAGAACAGCACCTCCCCATTCAACAACAGTAAATCCTTTTCGTTCGATCGGTGTGATCTCGGGTTTCTTTATTTCACTTTCGTCATGGTGAGCAAAGCCAAACCATATACGGGTTATGCTGTCAGGGTTGACGGAGAAGGACACCGGCATGGCGGCGTCAACACCGTCGGTCAGCATCGGATACATAAGGTAATCCGTGTCGCCTTTCAGATAATCCGACCAGTACTCGATGAAGTCGGCCGTTTCCTGCTCATTGAATCCATAATCCGCAAGAACCCGGCGGAATACTTCATCCCGTTTGTCTGCCGGAATAAGGAAGCCTTCTTCGGGTTGGAACGCCTTCTTTTTCACAAGAGCTTCATAGAACAGATATGATCTGAAATCAAGCCTTCAACTTGTTTATCACAAGCTCGTTTTCCAAATGCTGCGATATACTGTCGGCTATGGCGGTCGTTGCCCTTCGGATACCGGTATCGGACAGTCCCTGGCAAGGATGTATCATGGTTACAGTCAGTTCCGTTCCCGTTTCCTGTTCCTTTACGGAGACGGAAAACCGGCTTAAATTACCGTATACCGACATCTCTGCTAAAATGGTGGATGCGTCTGTTTTTTCATATTCGGCACCGTTTTTATCCAGCACTTCATAAACGGCGAAGATCACATATTGCCTTTTATACGGCAGTATTATTCTTGTTGTTTTACTGTCCGGCAAAGCGGAAAGCTGCCTGTTCACCGTCCGTCACCTCCTTTTCATCACGATTCTACGGTAAACCGTTTTTGTCCTGTCATTGTTTTTCAATATACCCGCTGATAGGTTCGGCATACATATTGTCGTCGGTCACTGCCTTGTACCGCTTGCCGTCATAGACATCGGTAAAACCGTTCGTAGCCTTGTAAATTTCACCGGTTTCGGTATCGTACACGCGCTCGTAACCGAGGGTGGCGTCACTCTGCTTCTGGCTCATAATGTCCTGACTCCTGTTGCGGCTTTCCCATGATGACATAAAGCCGTCCATGGTCGCATTGAAGTTCTGGCTGATCTGCTGAGCAAGGGCAACCTTTTCATTGCTTGCCTGATTGGTGGTACTGACAAAGCTGTCGGAATACTGCAGGGTTTTGAAGCAATCGGTCAGCACACCTTCCCACTCGATAAAGGTGTCCTTTGCGGCGGTAACGGCAACGATGTTGTAAGCCATATAGTAGCCGCCGTCCACCGCCTGAAGCTGATAGCCTACCACATTGCCGTTGGAGATGGTAAAGCTGCCAAAGTCCACCACACTGGCGGCAAACAGACCCTCGCCCTCGTTGTCGTTATCCGTGAATGTCGCACGAAGCTGCTCGTCGCCGAGAGCGGAGGACTTCATCGGGCTGGCAGAGGGATAGCGGTCGGTTACCGTAAAATTATCAAACCGGGGGAAGGCATATCCCGAATAAGCAGGCTCCACCTCCGATGCAAATGCAGTATACTGTGAGAATATTTTGAAAAAGCCCTCTGTAGACGGGTTATCAAGCACAGCGGCCTTAGCAAAAAGCGCCGCCTGTGTATCGCCCATATTGTAGTTCTGCTGCCATGCATCTTTACCTGCCTGACTGTGCAGCAACACATCGGCTTTGAGCAGCACAAACATCTGATTGAGCGGTTCGTTCGGGTCGCTTACCCGAATACTGTGGTAGATATTTGTTCCGCCGGTCGTTACCGTCCAGCCCTTTGGGATGGTCATGCTGAAATCGGCGGTTTCGTATTTTTCGGTCTGCACGGCTTTTGCCGCCGTTTGCGTCACCTTGACTCCGCGTTCTGTTTGTTCGGTTTTTGTGCCGTCATCGTTCACAACGGTTTTGCTGCCGCAGGCGGCAAGAAGCAAGGTCATGACCAAAGCCAGCGCAAGTGCCGTGATTCGTTTTGCATGCATCGTGTTTCTCTCCTTTTTTTCCTTATTTCTGATCATAGTCCCAATAGAAACGGCAGGGATCGTATTTTTGATACGCACCGTATCCGTCTGTAAGCACCTCGGCAATGGGGAGCATCGTATAGTCCACGGTGATCACATGGCTTGTGCTGATGTTGCGTACATCGCTGTAAAAAGCGGTAAGCAGATCAAGCTTTCTTAGCTTTACATTGCAGTTGAGATGCTGCGCTGCGGGATAATAGGGAGACACCGAGCCGTCCGGCGTAAGCTGCGCTTTTGTGTCGCTGTCGTCCAAAGGCTCCGAGGCATACACGATCTCATAAAAGGCACAATTGGTCATCAGGATGTTCCGATTAAACAGCCGGATCGGTGCTTCGCCGGCAAGCTCAGACAGTTCCAAATCAAAGGCAATGTACTCCCGTCGGTCCATGTCCCGATACCAATTCCAGCCGGTCGTACCCTTATCAAGGTATTTGCCCGAAAAAAGCAGGCTGACTTTACCGCCGGCAACGGCGATCATCGGATCGCCGAAGTAGACCTTATCGGCATTTAAGTATTCTACCGTATGATCCTCCAGCGTCTTTCCGTCGGAAGCATAGCGGTAAACCTTTCGGAACAGCGGATGCTGCGCCTGATCCATCGGCGAGGCCGTAAACGGCGGGCTGCTGACCTTATAGCCGGAGCCGTCATTTAAGTAGATCTCTCCCATTTCACCGTCATGGGTCAGGCGCCAATATCGGATATTTTTTCCGGGCAGAGTGCCGACCTCCTGTATGTTCTTGCCGTTTGCCAAAACGGAGTTGAAGTTTGCCTGATACAGCTTTCCGTCAGCCACCACGAGATCGTTGACGGTTTTACTGTAGCCGTGATCCAGATTACAGTCGAATTCGGCGTATTCGTTTATAATGCCCTCGCCGCCGACAAATGTCTTGTAGTCCGATTGGTCATACGGCTTGCCGCGTTCCTTGAGAAGCGCCTGTTCCAGCGTTACCGGCTCCGCCTGCGTAGATGTGTTTTGTGAAGGCGCTGGGATTGATGTAGAACTGTATGTTTCCGAAGGCTTTTTGCCACAGGCACTCAGAGCCAAACTTGCAAGCAAAAGGACAGTTAAAATTTTGGGCAAATACTTCGTATGATACCTTTTGATCAAATATAAGAGTTTGTGTTGCAATTCGTATTCCTCCCGGCCGTCTTTGCATATAATTATACTTACAGAGTGCCGATTTTGATATAAGGGAAGTCCGCCAATCTGCCGAAAATGGGGTGGCGGAACTCCGCCATTCTTAAAATCGAGGCAAAAAATATCGGTTTTCCCTGAAAAAACCGCAAAAAAATATCCTCCCACATCGGCAGGAGGATAAAATGCTTTTTGTTATGTTTTATTATACGTTGTTATAAAGAGTAACAAGCCCGATCCGTGATTTTGCACCTGTTTTTTCATATATGGCGGAGACATATCTCTCTAAGGTTCGTCTGGAGACATACAAACCATCGGCTATCGTCTGCAATCCGTCTTCGGTATTGACAAGCAGTCCGAAAACCTCGGTTTCTCTCTGCGTCAGCGAAAACTGCTCTGCCAGCCTTTGCAGTTTTTCACCGTCGCTTCGTTCGCTGCTGTCCGCTTCGGCAAGCCTGTCAAAAAACGCTTTTCTTTTGTTGGTATAGAAAAGCGCGACAATGCTGGTGGCCACGAATAAAATCAGCTCTATGGTAATCATGACAATATTGTTTTCGGAATGCAAAAGTGCAAGGGAGCCTCCCGAGATTGCAGCGGCAACAAGATTATTGACGGATCTGCCAAACCCTGACCATAACTCGGGGGTATCCGTGTATCGGGCGATCTCCATAAAGGAAGAGGTAAAGAAAACGGCAAAGAAGCCGGCGGACAGATAGAATATGACCAGACCCACCGTGAATGGCCCGGCAAATTGAATAATGACAAGGCAGGTCGTAGACAGAAGCATTACGCAGTACATGATCACACTCATATATTTTCTGCCTGCGATATCAAATAAAAAACCTGCCATAAGACCGCTGAGTGCGAGAAGTATTCTCGGCCACTGACCAATATTCACCGTTCCGTTTGCGTGGTATACGGTGACCGCATTGTCCATGGTGCTGAAAATACAAGTCATCAGTGCGACAAAAAGGACGAGGAGCAAAATGATTTTCAAGCTATCCTTTCCGCTTTCGTCGTTTTCCTCTTCGGTTTTGCTTTTGGAGAAGGCAGGGACAACGCTGTTTTTTTCTGCTTTTATCAGCATAAATGCCAGCAATAGTATAAATGCAGAAAGTATGCCGGCTTCTATGTGATCTATATGAACCAAATTGTTGTTTGCGATTTGAAGCAAGATTCCAAGCATATAGGAAACACCTGTCAGTCGTGCAATATAGGTGTTGTCCTCTATCAGACATAGTGTTTTGTAGAATACGCCACTTCCAAACGCACCGAGAATCAGAAACAGCAAGAGTCCCATGCCGAATGTAAGTGCATAAGAGGCATGGCGGCATATCACAAACAGAAAAATAACCGACAAAAATGCGGCGCACATTGCAAGTGCGGTTTGCCATTTTCCTTTACAAAATCGAGAGAAAACAGGATACAGAACGAAACCGATGACGCTGATACCAAGCGCATAGTTTTGGGCATTTACCGATTGATTCCCCGAAACCGTGCGGGAGATCATATTGACAAACAGAAATTCCGCGCCCAGAAACACAAAAGTAAATAAGCCCATCAACACGATCGCCTTTGTATAGGGGATTCGATTTTCCTCATTAAAGGCATCGCTTTGCCTGATTTTTTTCAAAATGCTGTTCATAATCAAACCTCTTACTCACTGTCGGGTACGAATTCCAACATGTCATTCGGCGTACAATTCAGTGCTTTGCAGATCTTTCCCACGGTTTCAACCGTGATATTTTCATTCCGTGTCATTTTGGAAATGACATAGTTGCTGATGCCCGCAGCCTTTTCCAGGTCCTTCTTTTTCATATCCCTGTCAATCAGCAATTTCCAGAGCTTTTTATAGCTAATATTCATATCGTCAGCCTCGATTCAATCAGGGTTTGCTTCCACCGAACAAAATCCGAAAACAGCAGAAGTGACTGCCAAGAATATAATAGCATATTTCTGTGAAAAACACAACGGTTTATAAAGCGATAAATTTATTTTTTGCGGTTTTTCACGCTTTCACTACAGCAGAAAGAAAAGCGCAGTCGGTTTAGGTTCGATTTGCCTTGCCGAATATCTGCCGGATAACAGACTCTTACAAACCGCATATATCCTCGTGCTTTTCTTTCTGCTGTAGTTATTCTTCAGTTGGGTAAGTTCACTTTCTCCTTCCACCGTGACAGGTGGCACCTGTCACTTCGTCGTCGCAAACTCCGCACGATTCGTTTTGCCGTAGAACGGCAAAAGCTCATCTGCTCCGTTGCGCCTCCTCTCCCCAAAAAGCTGTATAGCTTTTGGGGGACCCCGAGAACGCAGTTGCCCCTTGGCGGAGCGTTTTGCTTTTTTCACGCCGCTTTCAGCCGAAACAGCAAACTTCTCTTGCCGCCCTTCTTGCGGTATCGCTGCTCGGTTTCGAGTAGTCCCGCTTTTTGAGGTCACGGATCCTGCGGCGGACGGTGGAGAGCGAGAGCTTGAGGTCGGCGGCTATGGTCGGGATGGCAGGCCAGCACTCGTTGTTCTCATTTGTCCTGTCGGCAAGGTAGATATACACCGCCACGGCTCTGTGCGGCAGTTCGGTGCGGTAAAGGAAATCAAGACGGCTCATTGCTTTGCACCTCCGTTTCGGTTAAGTCTTTTATGATTTCTGCTTCCGTCATGTCGGGAGCAGTTTCTTTTTTCGGCGGTGAGGCACGGATGGGCTTGCCGCCTCGTTTTTCACCCTTTGGCGGAGTTCTCTGCGGCTCGTTCTTTGGGCTGTCCTGCTGTGCCTGACCGCCGCCGTCAGCGTCGCTCGGTGCAGGCGTTTCCTCTTTCCACTCCGGCGGATATTTTCCGAGGATGCCGTCCTGAATTTCCTTCTTGTCGGCATACTTGACCTCGCAGTTGCCTTGGTCTGGTACGGCGTAAGGGTGTTCATCGTCAAACTCAATGCCCCATTTGAAGAACAGATTGAGGTACACCCGCATCGGATGCACACCCGTTTTCATCACGATAAAGTCGCCCTTGGGCAAGGACTTGAGTTCGTCCGGTGTCAGCAGCGGTCTCTCTATCATTTGAAGTGATTGTGACGGATCGTTTTTACTCCGGCTGACCGAGCCGCTCATGACTGTGCGGCTGCCGAGTGCCTTGGACAGCGTTTCGGCCGAGCTGCTGTTTGGTGCGAAACCGCCGAAGATAGTATCCTGCGTATTATAAGTATTATATTGATAATACTAAATTCAACCTACAATCGTTAAATCTCTAAGATTGAAAAACAATCATTTAACGATTGCACCTATAATTTAACGAATACCCTCAGCAGTTCAACGATTGCTCGGCTGTTTAACGATTACAACGCCACAGAAAGCTACAATCCGCCTAAAACGCACGAAACCCCGCCGCAGAAACGCTCTGTGACGGGGTTTGTTATATGCTCAAAAACGGCAAAAGCCTTATTTCAAGCGGTTTTCAGGCATAGAAAAAGTCCACCGTAATTCTATCAAAATTACGGTGGACTTGTGGTGGAGCTGAGGGGAGTCGAACCCCTGTCCGAAAGCGCTTTAACAAGACCTTCTCCGGGCGCAGGACAGATTCAGGATTCCCGCCCCGTGCAGGCACTGCCCAGACTGCACGGCTTGGTAGAGTCATGATGCATGGGCGGGGCAACTCTTACCCGCCGCACGTCCGCCACATCAACGACGCCTTCCCCGGCCTGTGGCCTCTCCGGTTCAGACGGCTGCCTTTAGTTAGGCAGCGACAGCAATACGATTGTTGTCAGTTAATTTTTAAGTTGCCCGTTTTATGGCGGTCAGGCGCCGCCGCCCGCTTATCCAGCCTCCACACCCCCGTCGAAACCGGTGCAGCCCCGTATCGAAGTATGGGAAAAGACTGTATATTTCTGCCGTTCCGGGTGAGGTCGCCCCCACCCGGACGGTTATTTTCTTATCTGTGGAAGGGGTCCGGCAGCTTCTCCGGCTCCGGGTACTCCACGCCCTGGGTATCCACGGTGACGGACTTCATCACCTGCGGCTTCTTGGGCTTGTTGGTCAGCATATTCCGGGGCTGGGAGGCGATCTCATCCACCACATCCATGCCGTCGATGACCATGCCGAAGGCGGCGTACTGTCCATCCAGATGGGGGGAGTCCTTGTGCATGATGAAGAACTGGCTGCCGGCGGAGTCCATATCCTGCGCACGGGCCATGCTCAGCACACCACGGGTGTGACGCAGGTCGTTGCGGATGCCGTTGGCCTCGAACTCGCCCTTGATGCAGTAGCCGGGGCCGCCCATACCGGTGCCGTCGGGGCAGCCACCCTGGATCATGAAGCCGTAGATGCAGCGGTGGAAGATCAGGCCGTTATAAAAACCGGCGTTGGCGAGGGAGATGAAATTCCGCACGCTCTGAGGAGCGATGTCGGGGTATAGCTCCGCCACGATCTTCTTGCCGTTTTCCATTTCGATGGTCACAATAGGATTGCTCATATCCGTTCTCCTTCTCTTATCAGGCGTCAGCGGTTCTTTTCCCGCATGGCACGGTCCATCTCCCGCTTTGCATCCCGCTTGGCGATGGCGTCTCGCTTATCGTAGTTTTTCTTACCCTTGCACAGCCCCAGCTCCACCTTTACCCGACTGTCCTTGAAATACAGGCTCAGAGGGATCAGGGCATACCCGTCCTGCTTTTGCAGATCGTGGAGCTTGCGGATCTCCCGCTTGTGCATCAGCAGCCGCTTGGGCCGATCCGGATCCTTGTTGAAGATGTTGCCCTGCTCATAGGGGGAGATGTGCATACTCAGGGCGAACAGCTCACCGTCCTTGGCCACGCAGTAGGAATCCTTCAGATTCACCCGCCCGCCCCGGATGGACTTGACCTCCGTCCCGGCCAGCTCGATGCCCGCCTCATAGCGCTCCTCCACGAAGTAGTCGTGGTACGCCTTGCGGTTCTGTGCGGCGATCTTAATGCCACGCTTTTCCATGGGAAGCGCTCCTTTCATGAAGTGTGGCATATAGTATACCACGTTCCACCGCTGATTACAAGCCCGAAATATGCGCCGCACTGCTGATAGAGAAGCCCTCTTGGCACACAGCCTCTGCCGTGGTATACTGCAGAAAGAACGTAAGGAGGATATCACTATGAATCTGACCGAACAGCTGCTCTCCCGCCGGGAGATCTACCATGGCCGCATCATCGACGTGCAGGTGGATACCGTGTCCCTGCCCAATGGCAATACCTCCACACGGGAGGTGGTACGCCACCCCGGCGGCGTGGGGATCCTGGCGCTGGATGACGAGGACTGCGCCGTGCTGGTGGAGCAGTACCGCTATGTGTTTGGCCGGACGCTGCTGGAGATCCCCGCCGGAAAGCGGGAGCCCGGTGAGGACCCGCTGACTACGGCCCGGCGGGAACTGCGGGAGGAGACCGGCGCCGAGGCCACTCACTGGCAACCGCTGGGGGCCGTTCTGCCTTCTCCCGGCTGCTACGGCGAGGTGCTGCACCTGTATCTGGCCCGTGACCTGACCTTTGGGGCAACGCACCCCGACGCCGACGAATTTTTGCAGGTGCGGCGCCTCCCCTTCGATACGCTGCTGGCACGGTGCCTCTCCGGCGAGATCGAGGACGGCAAGACCGTGGCCGCCGTGCTGAAGGCGAAGCTGCTGGGACTGTAAGCGCCACCGGAAAAGAACAGAGCAAAGACCCGGTATCGACAGGATACCGGGTCTTTGCCCCTTGCCCTTTCGGGCAGAGAGAGGGGTAAAAAAGAGTAAAAGGAAGGAAAAAGAAGATAGCAAAGGAAGAGCCTCAGTCGGCAAACAGCGGTGTGGAGAGATAACGGTCGCCGGTATCCGGCAGCAGCACCACGATGGTCTTGCCCTCGCTGCCGGGCCGCTTGGCGATCTCAATGGCGGCCCACAGCGCAGCGCCGGAGGAGATGCCCACCAGCACGCCTTCGCTGCGGCCCATTTCCTTACCCAGCGCAAAGGCGTCATCGTTCTCCACAGGGATGATCTCGTCATAGACCCTGGTATCCAGCACCTGCGGCACGAAGCCTGCGCCGATGCCCTGGATCTTGTGGGCGCCGGCCACGCCGGTGGAGAGAACGGCGGAACTCTTGGGCTCCACGGCCACCACCTTCACCTCCGGGTTCCGGGACTTCAGATACTGCCCCACACCGGTGATGGTGCCGCCGGTGCCGACACCGGCCACGAAGTAGTCCACCTTGCCGTCGGTATCCTCATAGATCTCCGGGCCGGTGGTCTCGAAGTGCGCCTTGGGATTGGCGGCATTGACAAATTGACCGGGGACAAAGCCGCCGGGGATCTCACGGGCCAGCTCCTCCGCCTTGGCAATGGCGCCGCTCATGCCCTTGGAGCCCTCCGTCAGCACCAGCTCGGCGCCGTAGGCCTTCATCAGCTGGCGGCGCTCCACGCTCATGGTCTCCGGCATGACGATGATGACCCGATAGCCACGGGCGGCGGCCACGGAGGCCAGACCGATGCCGGTATTGCCGGAGGTGGGTTCGATGATAACGCTGCCGGGCTTCAGCAGGCCCTTCGCCTCTGCGTCATCGATCATGGCACGGGCGATACGATCCTTCACGGAGCCGGCGGGGTTGAGATACTCCAGCTTGCCCAGCAGCCGGGCCTTCAGACCGTACTTCTTCTCCAGATGGGTCAGCTCCAGCAGGGGAGTGTGGCCGATGAGCTGATCGGCAGAGGGATAAATGCGGGACATAACAGCGCTTCCTTTCCATGCGGCAAGGGCCGATGATCATTTTTGATAGTACTACCAATTCGGTAGGTTGGTAGTACTATACCACCGGCGGAAGAAGATGTCAAGGGATTCCGGAAAAAATTTTTGCTTCCGGCACGGTTGTTTCCAAAATATGCAAGATTCCTCCCACCGCAGCGTGTATAATCATAGAAAAACCAACAGCAAAAGGAGCGAATACCATGGATATTCAGGAACTACGCCGGGAGGCGCAGACCATGCAGCCTCAGATGACGGCGGATCGTCGCCGCCTGCACCGGAACCCGGAGGCCGGGGCGGTTCTGCCGGAGACGGTGGCCTATGTCAAGGGGCGGCTGACGGAGATGGGATACCATCCGCAGGAGCTGGGCGGCGGCCTGACCGCCACCGTCACCGGAACTGACACCGGACGCTGCATCCTGCTGCGGGCGGACATGGATGCCCTCCGGGGACAGGAGCAGTCGGGCCTGTCCTTCCGGTCGGAAAACGGCTGTATGCACGCCTGCGGCCACGATATGCACACTGCCATGCTGCTGGGTGCGGCCCGGCTGCTGATGCAGCACCGGCAGGAGCTCTCCGGCACGGTGAAGCTGGTGTTCCAGCCGGACGAGGAGGGCTTCACCGGCGCCAAGGCCATGCTGGCGGCAGGCGTCCTGCAAGATCCGGCCCCCAGCGAGGCGCTGGCTCTCCACGTCCACTCCGGCACCCCCTCCGGGACGGTGCTGTGCGGCAGCGGGACCTTCATGGCGGGCTGTACCCTGTTCCGCATCACGGTGCGGGGAAAGGGCTGCCACGGGGCCATGCCGGAGACGGGCGTGGACCCCATCGGCATCGCCGCCCAGATCTGGCTGGCCCTGCAGGAGATCACCGGCCGGGAGCTTCCCGCCAAGACCCCGGCAGTGGTGACGGTGGGTCGGTTTCAGGCGGGACAGGCCCCCAATATTATCCCCGATGAAGCAGTGCTGGAGGGGACGATCCGTACCTTTGACCGGGCGGTGACGGCGCAGATCATGGAGCGCATCCGCCAACTGTCGGAGGGCATCGCCTCTGCCTTCCGGGGCAGCGCGCAGATGGAGGAGCTGGCCTCGGCCCCGCCGCTGCAAAACGATCCGGCCCTGACGGAGGATATGGCGGCGCTGGCGGAGACGCTGCTGGGCCGGGAGAAGGTCTGCCGGCTGAAGGAGGGCGGCATGGGTTCCGAGGATTTTGCCTCCTACACCTATGAATTGCCCTGCGCCTACCTGCTGCTGGGGGCGGGGGTACCTCAGGAGGATCCCCGCTACGGCCAACCCATGCACAATCCGAAGGTGGTGTTCAACGAGGACGTCCTGCCCCTGGGCGCAGCGCTGCTGACTGCCGGGGCCATGCACCGTCTGGAGCGGTGAAGCATAAGTCGGAGATCAGCTGCCGTGCGGAGAGCATTATAATTATATGTGTATGATATATGGCGGCCGTCATAAGGGGCAGCTGTAAGAGGCGGTTTTAAGTGCGGCAGCCTTGGATCGCTTGCCCAAAAGACCCCCGGACAGAAGGAGTGAAAATTCCTCCCGTCCGGGGGCCTTGTGCTGACTTTCAATATTTTATGTGCATTGTTTTGCCTCCGGCGGGTGACTTTCTTTCCGTAGCGAAAGAAAGATTCGCCGTCGTGTCAGCCGGTTTCCAGCCGTTTGCACGGCGTGAAAACCGGGACACTTCCTCGAAACCACCCTGCTGCATCTGCCACCGGCGGCGCTTCGGCGGTTTCCTGAAGAACGCCAGCAGAAACCGATGGTTTCTGCACTTCCTTCTTGTT
>OLRC01001589.1_pt1 | contig 14222 bp, 10 predicted proteins | sample 1672081 | NCBI WGS metagenome assembly OLRC01 (sample SAMEA3136643, study PRJEB25190) | human gut metagenome | biome: human gut; feature: human-associated habitat; material: faeces | place: Austria | collected 2013
GGGATTTCAGATATTGCGCATCTCACAGGATTCTCCTCTCAGAGTTATCTCTCCCAGAGCTTTCGCAAATCCTGTGGCATGACTGCAGGAACTTACCGTAAACTTAAGAAAAAAAGAAAGGATCCTATTTAATATCATGCAATACACATTTCCAAACTACTATAAAGAATTTTCCTGCATTGCAGGAGCCTGTCCGGATACCTGCTGCGCAGGATGGCAGATCGTGATTGACGATCAGACACTGAAGAAGTACCAGCACTTTAAAGGTCCGTTCCGCAATCGCCTGCACAATGATATTGACTGGAAACAACATGTTTTCCGCCAGTATAACAGACGCTGTGCTTTTCTCAACGAAGAGAACCTGTGTGATATCTACACAGAAGCAGGACCGGAAATGTTCTGCAGAACCTGCAGAAATTATCCTAGACATATTGAAGAATTTGAAGGTCTGCGTGAGATTTCCCTGTCGCTCTCCTGTCCGGAGGCAGCAAGGATTTTACTTTCCCAAAAAGAAAAGGTACACTTTATCACAAAAGAAAAAAAGACAAAAGAAGAAGTCTATGATGACTTTGATTATTTCCTGTTCACTGCACTTATGGACACCCGTGATATGCTTATAGATATCATCCAGGACAGAGCTGTACCCATGCAGAAACGTCTGTGGAAACTTCTGGCTGCTGCACATGATTTCCAGTTATGTGTAAATAAAAATGAACTCTTTAAATGGGAAGAAATGCGAAAACGACATGAAGATTCCGGATACGGAGATAGATTTTGCAACAAAATTTACTCTCGTATAAATGCAGATAACATAGAAAACAGTTCTGCTGCATCTGCCTGCGCAAATACACCAGAACAATTATTTAAAAAAATGTGGAAAACTGTTGTCCCGGAAATGGAGGTTCTGCGCCCGGGATGGCAGGAATACTTAAAGAATTGTCTGACTCCACTGTATAATGGAAATACAGATCCGCAGTCTGACTCCGGAAATCTTTATTCCTGGCAGAAAAGTGAATTTGATTTCTCCTATCCGGACTGGCAGATTCAGGAGGAACAGCTTCTTGTTTACTGGATCTATACCTATTTCTGTGGTGCAGTTTATGATGATGAGATCTTCGCCAAGGTGAAAATGGCAGTTGTGTGCACCCTGTTCATCCATGAATTAAATGTGGGAACCTATCTGAAAAACAACCGGCAGTTTAAGCTGGATGACCAGATCCGTATCTGTTATCAGTTTTCAAGAGAACTGGAACACTCAGATCTTAACCTGAACAGATTTGAAGAATTAATGTCTGAAAAAGAGATTTTCTCCTTTGAAAATCTGCTGAAAATCTGCTGATGCAAATAAAAAATCCAGTTATTATGAGCATTAAATCAATCGGAAGGCCTCTGATGGTCTTCCGATTGATTTTAATAATTAATATTGTCCTCTCATTACTGTATTTTCAGCATATGCCAGAATTCTATCTGTTTTCATTTAGAGCGTGTTTGAAAAATCATTTCAACAATCTGTACTCTCTAATCTACGGATCATAGATACCAGATGTCCGGCACAATTTCGGATTTCTTCTTCTGTAAGTTTACCTTCTTTATATGCCTGGCGAATATTCTTATCATCATCCGGATTTCCAGGCATGATAATGTCATTGCCTGCTGCCACACATTTCCATGGAACGCTTCCATCTTCCGGAACTGTTGTGTTCCAGTCTGACATAATTGCTCCGTCAAATCCCCATTCTTTTCTGGCAACTGTCATGCACAGATCTTTGCTGTTCGCCGCATGAATACCGTTGATAAGATTATAGGAAGTCATAATAGAAACAGGATTTCCTTCTTTTACTGCAATTTCAAATCCGCGGAGATAGATTTCTCTGAGCGCACGTTCGGATACGCAGGAGTCAACACCCATGCGGTTATCTTCCTGATTATTACATGCAAAATGCTTGATTGTTACGCCACATCCTGACTTGCTCTGAACACCCCGGATCACTGCTGCTGCCAGCATCCCTGACAGATATGGATCTTCTGAATAATATTCATAATTTCTTCCACATAATGGATTTCTGTGGATATTCATACCCGGTGCAAGCCACAGATTTACATGAAATTCTTCCATTTCTTCTGCGATTGCTTTTCCAAACTCTGTCATAAGATCTGTATCCCAGGTCTGTGCCAGTGCTGTTCCTACCGGAAAAGCAGTACAGTACTGATAATAAGTATCTGCATTCTCATGATGCACACCAGGTTCCAGAATTCCATTTTCCAGTGAGCCAAGAACTCCCATTTCATAGATGCTGTCTGTCTCTTTATCTACCTCATACCACTGTCTGAGGCGGATTCCTGCCGGACCGTCTGCCATAACAAGAGACGGGATTCCATCCTCTTCCAAAGTACCGCAGGTTTCACCTGCTGATCCCGGTACTCGAATCCCTGCTGCACCAAGAGTACTGATATTCTCTGAAATCTTTCCATAAAGCAGAGGAATCAGCTCTTCTGTAGTTCTGTCTTCCAGAACAGAAACAAATCTTTTTTCTTCCTCTGTCAGATTTTCCTGATTTTTTCCGACATCTTCCGATTTTGCCGGTATCATCGCAGGTTTAAAATAATATTCCGGAACCTGCGCTGTTATCAGTTTTTCCTGTCTCTGCACAGATTTTTCTTTCAATTCTTTTGTCAGATAAATCTGTTCCAGTTCTTCCTGAAGCGGACAGATTTTATCCATCTGTTCCAGTACTGTATCATCTGAAACTACCAGAACTGCTTCCAGTTTCAGTTTGTCTGAACTGTTTCCGATCAGAATGCCATATTTGCCTTTTTCCACTATCCATGTATGTGTTTCCTCATTGAAAGAAGCCAGTTGTTTCTGTGGAATCTCAACAGTAAGTGTTTGTGTTTCTCCCGGCTTCAGAAGTCTGGTTTTTGCAAAACCTGCCAGTCTCTTATACTCTTTTTCCAGTTCTGTCTGCGGAAGCGTAACATAAATCTGTACCACTTCTTTACCAGCATATTCATTTCCTGTATTTGTAACCTGAACCTCTGCTCTGATCTTACTTTCTTCCATATTTATGCTGCAACACTTCATCTCAAACGTAGTATAAGAAAGACCAAACCCAAACGGAAACATCACCTTTTTGTCAAAGCTGTCAAAATATCTGTAACCTACATAAATACCTTCTTTGTATTTTTCCTTTTCCAGATTGCCATTCAGATACCCATACTCTTCTGAAGCCGGATAATCCTCGTATCGCCTTGCCCAGGTTGTTGTCAGTTTACCGCCCGGCACTTCTTTTCCCAGAAGTACATCAGCCAGGGCATCTCCCCCTTCCTGACCAAGCTGAGAAATATTTAAGATTCCTTTTATATTGTCTGTCTGTTCCAGAATATCTGTCAGCTCCACAGGACCACCTGCATTAAGAATAAGGATCACAGGTTTGTTCATTTCTGCAAGATAACGTAAATCTTCCTCTTCTCTCTCGCTTAAATAGTAATCTCCCTTTACTTTGCGGCGGTCTTTTCCTTCTCCTGAAATACGACTGATCACATAAATCACCACATCTGCTTCACAGATATCTTCCTCTGCCACCTTACGTCCCAGCGGCATTGCAAAAGGATTCTCTGCATAGGCATCAAAAGGATTATCTACTTTCTTAGCTTCTTCCAGAACTTTTTCTTTCCACGCCTCTCTCGCCTGCTCATAGCGATTGTGATAATCGCTGATCCAGTCTTCGCTTACAATTTTTACTCCTGCTTCTTTCAGTCCCTGATAAATAGAAATATTCTTTCTGTTGTTAACATCTCCAGAACCAATTCCACCCTTTACGGTTTTCTCTGCTCCATACCCAAGAAGTGCAGCAGCTGTATCTTTCTTTAATGGAAGGATTCCTTCATTTTTCAGCAGAACAATGCCTTCTGACGCCGCTTTTTTGGCAAGCTTTCCATGCATCAGTTCTCTCTCTGACGGCTGTTCTTCTCTAGTTCCACTGTAAATCCATTTCTTCATATAATTATACTCCTGTTTTTAATATTATAATTCTCATGAAAAGAACCTCCATAGCATTCTCTCTATGGGGGTTCTTAATTCTCATTATTCTTTTACACCACCAAGTGTTACACCTGCAATAATGTATTTGGATAAAAGCAGATATACAATAATGATTGGCACGATCGCAACAGTGATCATCATGTAAATTTTACCCATATCAAAGTTCATATAATCAGCACCACGCAGAGTTGCAATCAGGATCGGCACTGTCATTTTGCTCTTTGACTGAATGATCAGGGCAGGAACGAAGTAATTGTTCCAGGATCCTACGAAAGTAAAGATTGCCTGTACTGCTACTGCCGGTTTCATGATCGGAAGTACAATACTGTTAAAGGTTCTGAATTCTCCGGAGCCATCAATTCTTGCCGCTTCCACAAGGGATAAAGGAAGGGAAGACTGAAGGTAACTGTACATAAAGTAAAAGACTGCCGGAGATGCAATGGATGGAATGATCAGCGGAAGTAAAGAGTCATACATTCCCATCTTTGTGATCAGTCGTAAAAATCCCATTGCTGTTACCTGTGTAGGCATAACAAGAATTGCCATAATAAAGGTAAAAGCTGCTTTCTTCATTTTAAAATCATAAGCATATAGACCATAAGCTGTCAAAGAAGAAAAATATGTACAAAGTGCAGCACTGCAGGAAGATACAACAACACTGTTAAGAATACCGCGGAACATCGGGAAACTTCCGTCATTTGCCACATTCTTCAGATTCTCAAGAAAATATTTTCCGGGAAGTGCTGAAAATCCTTTCTGCAGATCCGCATGGGAACGTGTTGCATTTACAATCAGAATGTAAAAGAAAAACAGACACAGGAAGGATAAAAAGATCAGCACAAGATGAACAAAAATACTGCGCACACGACCTGATGTATTTGATTTCATAGTTTATCTCCTCCTTCTTTCTTCTTTTGCTTTTTTCTTTGCAGCTTTCTTGGAACCGTCCGGGTCTGTGTCATTTGTCATCTTATATACGATCATACATAAAATACCGCTGACAATAAACAGATATACGGACAGTGCACCTGCCATACCATAGTTCTTGCTCTTTAAGTGGCTGTTCAGGAACATGATCAGAGTCATAGATGTACGGTCTGGATTTCCCTGTCCATTTGTAAGAATCTGAGGAACATCGAACATCTGAAGACCACCGATGATAGATGTGATCAGTGTATAAGCAAGGATCGGACGGATCAGTGGCAGTGTGATATAGAAAAATCTCTTGATACTGTTACAGCCATCCAGTTCAGATGCTTCAAAAATATCCATACTGATACCCATAACAGCAGCCATCAGCATAATTGTTGTATTACCAAACCACATCAGGAAGTTCATAAATCCGACCAGAGATCTGGTTCCGATTACAGAACCCAGGAAATCTATCGGATTTTTAACCCATCCCAGAGACATCAGAATAGAGTTAATCGGTCCGTTGGTAGAGAACATGGTAAAGAACAATAATGCAAATGCAGAAGCCATGATCAGGTTAGGAAGATAAATAACAACCTTGAAAAACTGCTGTCCATGGATCTTCAGACGCGCATCTGTAAACCAGCATGCCAGAACCAGTGCGATCACGATCTGCGGTACAAATCCGATTACCCACAGAATCAGTGTATTAGCACTGTATTTGAGCATATCTGACTTCAACAGACTCAGATAGTTTGCAATTCCAATAAAATTCGGTCCGATTTCTTTAATTCCTGAACGATAATATTCATAGAAACTATAACGTACAGTATCTACCAACGGAATCAAAGAAAAGATTAAAAAAGTTATAAAAAATGGAAGGATAAAGATGTATCCCCATTTTGCATAGCTGATGCTTTTCTTTTTTTTCATAGTTCAGCATTCCTTCCTTTACATATTAGTGCCAGACACACATCTCTTTCATGCGTGTCTGGCAAATACAAATGCATCTGTACAGGTTATTTACACCTGAAACTTTTTAACTGTCAATTCAAAAGCGTTTATTATTCAGCCCAGTTAACTTCCTGGATTTCCGGATAACGTTCTTTGATTGCTGTTTCAAAGTTTGATTTTGCTTTGTCATAGTCTACCTGACCCTGGAAGTAATCGCTGAAAGCATTCTGGATCAGTTCTACGCAGCCCTGGTCATAAGCAGAAAGTGGTGCGATCTTGATGTTCTCTGCAACCGGTGAGAAATATGTAAATGGATTCTGTCCGCCAAGGAAGTCAGATGCGAAAGTATCATCTTTTGCAACTTCCTGCATACCACTCTTTGTATTTGTAAAGTCAGAATAATCTTTGGAAATCTTTAATAAATTGTCCTTATTTCCTGTCAGTGCAAGAATGATATCTTTTGCATGTTCCGGATTATCTGTTCCTGTTGCTGCATGGATGTAAGAACCGCCCCAATTGTATTCCTGTGGTGGATTTGTAACAGCCCATTCTCCGTCTTCTCCATCCCAGTTTGGTTTCAATGTAAAGTCAATTCCCCATGCCGGGAAGAGGAATGCAAATACTTTGGATTCAGATCCCATAGCTTTGTTCCAGTCATCATTCCACTGACCTTTTACAGTTTTGTTCAGGTATCCTGCATCCAGCCATTCTTTGGAATCTTTGATCCAGTTCATTACCTGCTGGTCTACATTAACAGTTGTTGCACCGTCTTCTACCCATGGCTGGGAAATGCTGTTTCCATACAGTCTGAATGTATCAGCATAAGAAGCAAATGTGTAATATCCTTTTGCTTTCAGTTCTTCAGCTGTAGCTTTTGCTGTATCCCAGTCTTTCATTCTCTTGCCTACTTCTTCAGGATCGTCGGTTCCGAACACATCTTTGGCAATATCACGACGATATACAAGAAGTCCAGGGCAGCACTGCCATGTAGATCCTCTCTGTACTCCATCTGCATCAGATGCAGTTGTTTTTGTAAAGTCATACTGATCTGCAAGATCTTTGTCAGGATCAATTCCAAGATCTTTCAGAGGCATTGCCACATCCGCTGCTGCATCTGTATATTTGTATACATAATCTGTTTCTGATAAGAAGATATCTACCTTATCATCTGCTGATGCATCAGCCTGATTCATAAGAGCTTCATCAAGTTTCTGCTGATAAACACCATCCTGATTTGGATTTATGATCCAGTGAATTTCTGTTCCATCCTTTAATGTTGTTACTGTTCCGTCTTTGGATGTTTCTTTTACTTCAGGATATACTGCTTCCAGACGCTGACGGAATTCATCATTCCAGGAATAAATATTGATTACTTTTCCTTCTTCATCTGCATGTACGATTGTAGCGGTTCCGCCCATTGTACCTGCAATTACGGATGCTGTAAGTAAAACAGCTAATGCTTTCTTTTTCATTAAAAAAGCCCTCCTTTTTCTTTTTTTCTCTTTGTGAGTTTCTTGCCTCACCTGATGTATCAGATTATAGCTTAAACTGCTTTTCGGGTATATTATAATTTCCACCAAAATGTCAGATTCATGACCTCATTGTGTTCTTTTTATATACAGACAGATTTTGTCATTTAATAAGGAAATCTTTCCTAAAATCATAATCTTTCTGTTTTTTTATTAGTATTTTTGTATAAAAAGTACCATTTTTCTATAAATCAGCCAGATGAATATTCGCAATCTGATTCATTACCTGCTCATATATTTTTCTGAAATTGTGTTATTTTATGTCATGATTCTGATACTTACTTCATGTTTCTTATTTCCGAAAGATCTCATTTCCGATATAATTTCCATACAATATTTATGGAAGGAGAAAAATGTTGAAACATATTAAGTTTATTGATAATCATGGAAGCTTTTGTGTGAACAGACCGGAAAATACCAGTTATCTTTATTTTCCTCTTGCATCAGAAGCAGGTCTGAAAAGTTCCGTCACACCAGTGCTTGGAGGTGACAGCAAAATTGATCAGGATACCTTCCTGCTGGAACCGGTCAGTTCCGAAAATCTTCATAACAATCGTTCTTCCAGAAATTTCTGGATCGTAAAAGAAGGACACATTCCTTATTCAGTAACAGGTTCCTCTGCTCAGCAGGAAGCCGACCGTTTTACTGACAGGCAGGAAGACAGTGAACTAACCGCCGGATTCATGTGGCAGACTTTGAAAAGGACTTCCAGAGAACTTGGGCTCATCTCCACAGTTACTTCTTTTATCCCCAAAAGTGATAATGTGGAGATTATGTATGTGACGGTTGAAAACCAGACAGATACTGTACAGAAATTTACTGCATATGGTGCAATTCCTGTTTACGGAAGAAGTGCGGATAACATTCGTGATCATCGAAATGTCACTTCCATGCTCCATCGTATCGAGACAACAGAACATGGAATCAACGTCTGCCCCACCATGTCATTTGACGAGCGGGGACATCAGCCAAATCATAAAATCTATTATGTAAATGGTTGTTCCGGAAAGGGAGAAAATCCGATTTCCTATTATCCGACTGTAGAAGATTTTATCGGAGAAGGTGGTACCTATACACATCCACGCACAGTATATGAAGGATATAAAGGAGTTCCCGCACACAGTCTGGCAGCAGGAAAGGAAGCAATGGGTGCTTTCTGTTTCTCATCTTTCACACTGGCTCCCGGTGAAAAAACAGACTTTATTTTATTATCAGGTATTGCCGACAGTAAAGAAGAAATTGAAAATATTTTTGAAAAATACAATACTTCCGATAAAGTGAAAAATGCACTGGAAGAAACCAGAATTTACTGGAAAAAACAGGTAAACGTTGACTTCCACACACAGGATCCTGACTTTGACAGTTATATGAAATGGGTAAGTTTCCAGCCATTCCTGCGCCGTTTATTTGGCTGTTCTTTCCTTCCTCATCATGATTACGGACGCGGTGGACGCGGATGGCGTGATCTGTGGCAGGATTGCCTTTCTCTTCTGCTGATGAATCCTCAGAATGTAGGTGCCATGATTGAAAAGAATTATGGCGGCGTACGTATTGATGGTACAAATGCTACTATTATCGGAGACGGTGACGGCAATTTTATCGCTGACAGAAACGGAATCGCACGTGTATGGATGGATCATGCACTCTGGCCGCTAATCACGACCAGTCTTTATATTAATCAGACCGGAGATATAGAGATCCTTAAGAAACAGGTTCCTTATTTTAAAGATGCACAAACCATGCGCGGCACAGAAATTGATACTCTCTGGAATGACGCATATGGAAATAAACAGCGCACCGAAGACGGTCAGGTATATACCGGAAGTGTTCTGGAGCACATTCTGATCCAGCAGCTTGCCGCTTTTTATGATGTAGGTGTTCATAATATTTACCGTCTCCGCGGAGCTGACTGGAACGATGCCCTGGATATGGCAGCAGAAAATGGTGAAAGTGTTGCCTTTACCTGTGCTTATGCGGGCAATCTCCACACTCTTGCTTCCATATTACGCCTTATGGAATCTGCAGGCGAAACCAGTATCCCGCTGTCAGAGGAAATTGAAATCCTGCTGAACGACCAGACAGATATGTTTGACAGTGTATCTGAAAAGAAAAAGATTCTTACTGAATATGCCAAAAGCTGCAGGCATAACCTGAGCGGCAGAAAGAAAAACTTCTCTCTCTCCACACTTGCTGCCAACCTGATCCAGAAATCCAACTGGCTGACAGATCATATCCGTTCACAGGAATGGATTGATGGCAAAGACAACGAAGAAGGATGGTATAACAGCTATTACGATAATCATGGAGAGGCAGTGGAAGGTTTCCACCATGAACAGGTGCGTATGATGCTCACGGGCCAGGTTTTCTCTATTATGGGAAATGTTGCCACTGATGCGCAGATCAGAAAAATCGTAAAAAGCGCAGATCATTATCTTTACAGAAAAGAAATTGGCGGTTACCGCCTGAACACAGATTTTCAGGAACTGAAGTTTGATATGGGACGTATGTTCGGTTTCGCTTATGGCGAAAAAGAAAACGGTGCTGTTTTCTCTCATATGGCAGTTATGTATGCAAATGCCTTATATCAGAGAGGCTTTGCAAAAGAAGGCTGGAAAGCATTGCGTTCTCTGTCTGATACAGCTCTCGACTTTGATACCAGCCATATTTACCCGGGAATTCCTGAATATTTCCGTTCAGACGGACGTGGCATGTATCATTATCTGACAGGTGCTGCAAGCTGGTATCTTTTTACCATGATCACAGAGGTCTTTGGTGTCCGTGGAGTTTTCGGAAACCTTCTGGTTCATCCAAAACTTCTGGCAGAACAGTTCGATGAAGCAGGAACTGCTTCTGTCTCTGTTACTTTTGCAGGAAAACAGTTCCATGTTACCTACCGAAACACAGACAGAAAAGATTATGGTTCTTATCATATCGCCGCTGCGGACTGCGACAAAACAGCAATAGAAATCGTAGAAGATTCCCATATTATGATCTCCAGAGAATTTATTAACAACCTCTCTTCTGATCTTCATGAAATTACAGTGACACTTGCCTGAAAACAATAGCTGCTCAGCCTCCATAAAAGCAGGCGACAGGCTGTTATAAATATTGTTCTAACAGAAAGGATTTACTATATGAAATACGGATATTTTGACAATGAAAACCGAGAATACGTGATTACTAATCCGGCAACACCTGCACCATGGGTAAACTATCTGGGTTCCCCGGAGTACGGTGCAATCATTTCCAATAATGCAGGGGGCTACAGTTTTGCAAAATCCGGTGCAAACGGACGTATCCTGCGCTATGTTTTTAATAACTTTGACCAGCCGGGACGTTACATTTACATTCGCGATGACAGATCATCAGACTTCTGGTCTGCATCCTGGCAGCCTGTAGGCAAAGATCTGGCTCAGTATAAGAGCGAATGCCGTCACGGAATCGGTTATACAAAAATTTCTGCCGACTACAGCGATATTCACTCAGAAGCCCTTTACTATGTTCCTCTTGGAAAAAGTTATGAAGTATGGGCATTATCTGTGACCAATCATTCTGATCACGAAAGGAACCTGACTCTCAGCGGATATGCAGAGTTTACCAACCACAGCAATTACGAACAGGATCAGGTTAATTTACAGTACTCTCTTTTTATTTCTCGTACACTGTTCGAAGGAAACAGAATTACTCAGCAGATTCATGGAAATCTTGATGCAATTCCTGAAAATGAGAATGTAGATGAGAAAAATGTGACAGAACGTTTCTTTGGACTTGCAGGTGCTGAGGTTTCTTCTTACTGTGGGGACAAAAATGAATTTCTCGGAAGTTACCATGGATATGGAAACCCTGAAGGTATTGTCTGTGGTGATCTTGGTGATAAGACAAGCTATAATGAAAACTCCTGTGGTGCTCTCTCCTGCAAAATAACTCTTAAAGCAGGTGAAACCAGAACAATTGCTTTTCTTCTTGGAATGAAACCGTCATCTGAAGCTGCTGAAGTAATCAGATGTTACGAAAATCCGGCTCCAACTGTAGCAGAAGAACTGGAAGCATTAAAAGCTGACTGGAACAGTAAGCTTGATAATCTTAAAGTCAGCACTCCAAGTCCGGAATTTGATACTATGATTAATACCTGGAACGCATACAACTGTTTTATGACTTTCATCTGGTCCCGTGCAGCTTCCTTCATTTACTGTGGACTCAGAAATGGATACGGATACAGAGATACTGTACAGGATATTCAGGGAATCATCCATCTGGCACCGGAAATGGCACTGGAAAAGATTCGTTTCATGCTGTCTGCGCAGGTAAATAACGGTGGCGGACTCCCTCTTGTCAAGTTTACTCACACACCAGGAAAAGAAGATACTCCGGATGATGCTTCTTATGTACAGGAAACCGGCCATCCGGCTTACCGTGCAGATGATGCATTATGGCTTTTCCCAACTGTATATAAATATATTTCAGAAACCGGAAACACTGCTTTTCTTGATGAAGTGATTCCTTTTGCCAACAAAGATGAAGCTACTGTATATGAACATCTGAAACGTGCGGTTGCTTTCTCTCTTAATCACCTTGGACCTCATGGAATGCCCGCCGGACTTTATGCAGACTGGAATGACTGTCTCCGTCTGGGTGCAAACGGAGAATCTTCTTTTGTTGCTTTACAGTTCTATTATGCAATGACAATCCTGAAAATCTTTGCCGAATATAAAAAAGATACAGAATATGTACAGTATCTTGAAGAAACTCAGAAAGCATTTGGCGAAAAAGTTCAGGAACTGTGCTGGGATAACGACCGCTTCGTACGTGGTTATACAGAATCAGGAGAAAGAATCGGTGAAGCTGCTGCTCCTGAAGCAAATATGTGGCTGAATCCTCAGAGCTGGGCAGTCATCAGTGGTCTTGCCAGCCCTGAACAGGGAGACGCTGCACTGAACAATGTATACGAACGTCTAAACACAAAATATGGTGCAATCCTTATGGATCCGCCTTATCATGCGCATGCTTTCGATGGTGCACTGGCAGTTATCTATAATCAGGGTACCAAAGAAAACTCCGGTATTTTCTCCCAATCCCAGGGCTGGCTGATTCTTGCTGAAGCACTCCGCGGTCATGGAGAACGTGCTTTTACCTATTTTATGGAAAATTCTCCTGCTGCGCAGAATGACTGTGCCGAAATCCGTCGTCTTGAGCCATACTGCTATGGTCAGTTTACAGAGGGAAAAGCAAGCAAACACTTTGGACGCTCTCATGTTCACTGGCTGACAGGAACTGCTTCTACTGTAATGGTAGGATGTGTGGAAGGTATCCTCGGGCTTCGCCCTGATCTTGAAGGACTTCGACTGTCTCCTTCTGTGCCAAAAAGCTGGAAACACTTTGAGATTGAGAAAGTTTTCCGTGGAAAACAGCTTCATATCTCTGTAGAAAATCCAGACGAAAAAGAATCTGGCTGCTGCAGTCTGGTTCTTAACGGACAGAAATTAGCAGATAATTATATCCCTGAAAAACTTCTTCAGGATAAGAACGAAGTCATATTAACTCTTTAATCCCCCGATATTACCAGATGAAAATAAGCGGCCGGCTTACAGAAAATTTATATTCCCTGTAAGCTAGAGCGTGTCTGAAAAATCATTCCCGCAATCTGCACGCCCCACTTTGCGGGATATTTCACCCGAATTCAGTTGCCGTAGCCCGCTACGGCGCCCTCATCCGGGCAAAATATACCACAAATTGTGACGCACATCTTGCAGAAAGCCTTTTTCAGACACGCTCTAGCCGCCTATTTTACTTATCTTAATATTTTGATTAATCCTGTTCTTTTTTCAGTTCCGACTCTGATGCGACACAAAGTTCTTTTTCTATATCCCAGTGTATCATATAATGTTCATCCCTGTATTTACCCGGTGTCATTCCCGTAACTTCCCTAAACTGCTGGATGAAATGACTCTGGGAAGAAAAGGAAAGACGGTTTGCAATCTCAATGATCGGATAATCACTGTACTGCAAAAGATTTTTCGCCATTTCTATCTTCTGTCTGCGGATATAGGCACTGACCGATATTCCTGTTTCTTTTTTAAATAATCTGGAGAGATAGCTCGCAGATACTCCAAGTGAATCTGCAAGATCTTCTATTGTAATTCGTTCTTTGATATGAGAATAAATGTATTCTTTACTTGCGTTGATATGTTTAGAATAAGTGTTGTCTCTGAAATATCTGCGCATTTTTTCAGTATAATCCATCACCATCTCATCATGAAGGCTCTGAACCTCTTCTACTGTATGAATGCCATCCAGCTTTTGAATATAAAAATCACTCAAGCGAAATGCCTGTTCCATCTCCATTCCATTTTGTTTACAGAGTCTGGTTATCATTGCGGTAGTGATAACAAAATGATATTTCATATTTGTGACCGCATTCTTTGACAGTACTCCCACACCATCACACTCTGTAAATCTCTGCCGTTCACAATTCTTCTTAACAGTTTTTATATCTCCACTTGCAACTGCACGATAGAACAATAATTCCTCTGTCGGTTCTCTGTGCTTAATTTCATCAAACTCATCTTCTGCCTCAAAAAGAAGCCATTCGTTCTGATAACTCATATGTCTCTCCTACGCCAATGCCAGCAATTCTTTTCCTTCTTTCAGTCTCTCATAAAACTGTATGTAGAAATCCTGATTTTGATCATATGGTTTGAGATAGAATCTGTTCACCACAAAGAGGTTCAGATTTCTGATCAGATCTGGATCCTCAGCATTGTACAGTACTTCCTGCACATCCAGCA
>OLRC01001601.1_pt1 | contig 14113 bp, 7 predicted proteins | sample 1672081 | NCBI WGS metagenome assembly OLRC01 (sample SAMEA3136643, study PRJEB25190) | human gut metagenome | biome: human gut; feature: human-associated habitat; material: faeces | place: Austria | collected 2013
AAGCGACCTACAAGATAATTTTTTTTCATAACCATTTCCATCCTCTAATATTTTAATGAACTTACAATACTGATGGAAATTTATCGGAAAGACTGGTGGAGACACCGGTCTTTTTTACTTGGTTTGGGAGACAAAAACCATTCTCTCACTATGAAAGAATGGTTATGCAATAACTTATACTTATACTTCTACTACTTCCAAGTCTTTGCCTCCTAGAAGAATAAGGTATTTATCGACCTTGTCCACCTGGTAGGCTTGACTGAGAGCCTTGGCATAGAGGCTCATTTGGCCTGTGTAGCGCTCTTTAATCTCACTTGGGTGAGTAAAGTAGTCCGTCTTGTAATCAAAGAGGACAATTCGATTTTCAAGAAGGAGGTAGCCATCGATGATACCACGGACAACAAAATCTTCTTTACTAGCGGGATCTTCTGCCAACATGGCAAATGGTGCTTCACGACGCAACTTACCACGGTTAGCTAGAATGAGCTTCCCAAGTTCGGTGTCAAAGAAGCCTAGTAGCTTTTCTAACTGCACACGCGCCTTGACTTGATCATCTGCCGATACTCGACTCAAGGCCTGTGTCAAATCTTGGAGGGTCACCTTGTCAGAAAGAATCAAGCGTTGCATGAGTTCATGGGTGGCTGAACCAACTGCAGCTCCAGTGACCTTAGTTTTTTGCCCAAAGTCTGGAAGCTCAAAGGTAGTGGTAGTCTCAAGAAGTTGCACTTCCTCTTTCTTGTCCATAATATCCACCCCTTCGGTATCCATGACAGGTTCGTAGAAGGCTTTGAGCTGGCTCGGCGTACGCACAGATGGCAGGTCAATCGCTGGTGCATAAAGCTGGTTGAGTTTTTCAACACTTTCTAAGACAGTTAGGGCACGCTTAATGTCTTCCGTCTGGCGATTGTTAGATAAATCATCAGCATTTACTGCTGCTTGAACTTCAACCTGTCCAATAGCTTCTGGGGTCAACTCCTCAGCCTCAACAAAGCTAACAGTAAACTTGAGGTCCTTTCTCATAAAAGCAGTATCCAGGGCCATAATCCAGTCCTGATAAGTAGATAGTTGGTCTCTCAGAACTACTGGTAGGCGATTATTTTCAACATCCGTGCCAAATTGCTGGGTCAATTTTTCCTTACTGCCCTTACCAACTAGGTAGAGTTTTTTCTCTGCACGGGTCATTGCAACATAGAGCAGACGCATCTCTTCTGAGATACTTGCTCGACGCTCTTCCCTACGATTTTCCTGGAAGGTTAAGGTCTCGAGAACAACATTTAACTTAGGCAAATTGGTGTTTATCTGGTCTTTGAGGTCAGCTAGATACTTAATGCCAATCCCATTTTCACGGTTGATAATGTACTTACCACTCAGTCCATCCTTGCTGTGACCAATGAACTTGCGATTCATCTGCAAGACAAAAACATACTTGAATTCTAGCCCCTTGGACTTGTGAATCGTCATAAGGCTAACGGCATTTTTAGGAACCAAGTCTGTCACTTCCTCTAGGTCGTTACCGCTAGAAATGATCTTATCAATCATACCGATAAAACGAGAAAGTCCCTTAAAGCCGGTCTTTTCATAGGCATTAGCACGCAAGGCAAGGGCGTAGAGATTGGCCTGGCGTTGCTCAGCTCGTGGAAGACTGCCAACATAATCATAATAGAAACGATCGTCGTAAATCTTCCAGATGAGGTCATAGAGCGAGTGCCACTTACTGTAATCACGCCAATCTGCCAGAGTCTCAGTGAAAAGAGTCAACTTGGCATCAAGTCCTTTCGTCACGACTTCCGGATGAAGCCCTGTTTTAGTGCAAGCTACAAGAAGCTTGTCATAGAATTGTCCTTCGTCAGCCTGGACAGCAATACGAGCCAAATCATCCTCGTTGAAATGAAACATTGGTGAACGAAGGAGGGCAACCAAGGCATAATCGTTAAGAGGATTATTGATAGCACGAAGGGTGTCCAACATAATCATGACTTCTAGTGACTCAAGATAACTTGACTTGTACTCGTCAGGAACCAAGGGAATTCCGTGCTCCTCAAAGCTCGCCATCAAGTCCAGATAGGTGTTACGGGTTGGTGCTAGGAGGGTAATGTCCTCAAAACGGACTCCCTGCTCGTGAAGTTTAATGATTTCTTTGATAACCAAAGAAATCTCACCACTGCTGATAGGTTGATCAGGACCTTCCTCGTCAGGATTTGCACCGGTTTCATCACTATTGTAAATCAGAACCTCAGTCTCATTTTCAGGATGGGGCTCTTTTTGCTTCTCGCTACCCGCTACCAACATATGCGTCTTGTCATAAAGGATATCCCCGATTTCCTGGTCCATGAGGTGTCTGAAAACACCATTGGTCGCATCAAGAACTTCAGATTGGCTACGGAAGTTCTCTTTAAGGAGAATCAGCTTACCAGCATCTGGATTGTCAAGGAAGAGCTGAAACTTGCCATTAAAAATCTGAGGGTCTGCCTGACGGAAACGATAGATGGATTGCTTGATATCTCCCACCATGAATCGGTTGTGACCGTTAGAGAGGAGCCCCAACATGCGCTCTTGGGTATGGCTATTGTCCTGGTACTCATCCACCATCACTTCATGGTAACGGTCACGGTAGCTGGCTGCCACCTCAGGATTTTCCTCCAAAATACGGATGGCGAAGTGGGCAATATCTGAGAATTCAAAGGCATTTTCCTGAATCTTGGCCTGTAAATACTGGTCTGAAAAATCAAGTACAAAGGCCTGAAGCAGCTCTAACAGAGGCAGGATGTCATCATTATGCTTGGTCAAAACCTCGAGGACCGTTAGTTGGGTATCAATCTCACGCAACTGGGCCACAAACTCATTTTTGGTCTTGTTGTAAGCTTCCTTGTAGGCCTTGAGTTCCTCGTCTTTAGGACGGGTCATATTTGTCAAGCCAGTCCCTCCTGACAGAGTCAAGAGTTGTTTGAGCAAGTCCTCCATATCGGTTTGGTCATTGGCCAAGGCTCCCTCCAGAAGGCTAATGGCATCTGATACATTATTCAGATACTTGGCCTTGGCAAATTCACGCTGAGCTAGGCCTAGATGGTCACTCAAAAAAGCTAGAAAATCAGCAATCAAGCCATCTTTGAGACCCTCTAAAAGATCGGCTTTAGCTTGTTCTGGGTTAGCTTCTACTTGTCCTTTCAAGAGATTATGACGTAGCCATTTTTCAGGACCTGCAGTAGCCTGAGAAAAGCTATAGACATCGTAAACTAGCTCACGAAAGGCCTTACTGGTCTTGCCACTTCCAGCAAAGTTACGGACTAATTTTTGGAAAAGCTGGGCATCCTTTCCCTGCATGTAATCGTTGAAGAGATCGGCATAAACTTCATTTTTCATCAGTGTCTGCTCGGCAGGGTCCGTCATGATGCGGAAAATAGGTGACACACCGAGGAGATAGCCAAACTGATTGACCAACTTCTGGGTGAAGGCATCCATGGTTCCAATATCAGCCGTCCCAATCTTGGCAATCTGGTCTGAAAGAAAGGCACGTTCTTCATCTGTCTCTACCTGTCCCAGCTGCTCTGTCAAACGCTTTTCCAGACGCTCTTTCAACTCACCTGCAGCCTTTACCGTAAAGGTTGAGATAAAGAGCTGATCAATACCAACACCACGTCCAATCATATCAAGGATACGCTCAACCATGACAAAGGTTTTTCCTGATCCGGCCGAAGCTGATACCAAAATATTAGTACCATTACTGTAAATAGCCTCAATCTGCTCAGGTGTTAACTTACGTTCCTTGTCAGAAGCGACTTCTTGGGCAATACGTTCCTTAATCTCTGCTGGACTTAAAAAAGCTTTAGTCAACATGGTTGTCCTCCTGGTCTTTTTTGTCTGCTTTTACAGCTTTATCAGCGGCTGAAAAAAGGATGGTATTTTCAGCAACTTGCATCTGATTCTTATCCTCAGCTTTTGCCATCAACTCCAAATAGGCTTCCTTCTTGCCCTTTTTTGGTAAACGTAAGAGCTTCCTAGCCTGTCCCATGTGGCGGTCAGCCTCAAAATGAGTAATAGCCTTAATCTGATCCCCTTGAACAGACTTGCCATCCTCAGTATAAGGATTGATCGCAAAATTCCCACTTCGAATAATCTCAGCAGCATCTGTAAAGAGCTTAATATTGTAGTCCAACAAGGTTTCTAAGTCCTCCTTGTCATAGGTGACAGTCTTTTGTAAATCATAGTTTCCACCAGCCAGATGCTCTGTTTCTGAAGCTACAAAGAGCCCCTTATAGGTCAATTCCTTATGAGCCTGAGCTGCTAGCTTATCCAGACCAAACTGGGCCAGATTAAGCTGTGGATCCTGCATGTGAAGATACATGGCCCCAAAAAGCTGGTCAGCATCAACCTTATAGGTTTGGCGGAGAGCCTCCAGATAGGTCACCAATTGCGGACTAAGGCCATTGTAGAATTTCTGAATGTCAAAGACATTTTTACCTGATTTGTAGTCAACGACACCCAGAGCCCCATCCGTTAAACGGTCCACACGGTCAATAATCCCTGTAATCTTGATGCTATTTGCTAAAAGCAAGTCAAACTTGGCTTCCTCACGCTCAACCTTAACCGCTGCATTGTCACGCAAAACACTGGCAGTTGAACGGGCGATATCTTCCAAAATCTGACGAGACAAGCGGCTCTCTTGATCCTCCGTATAGAGAATCTCAAAGGGTTGCTCCTGATTGGTCTGACTAATAGCCTTTTCCAGTTTCTCGTCGAAGTTTTCTGACGAAGAATCACCCATCACACGCTCAAAGACACGGTGTAAGTAAGTTCCGTGGTGTCGGGCGTCCGGATGGATAGATTCCAACTCTTCAAGTTCCAAAACATAGCGCAAGAAATAAAGATACTGGTTGTTATAGAAGGTCGTCAGAGCCGAAGCTGACAATTTAAGTGGTTCTTCTCCCGGAAAGACCAGCTGCATGACCTGATCATCGACCTTGGTTGTCGTCACATCGTCAATTACCTTTGGAATCAAAACCTGTTCCTTATCAAGTCGCTTACGGAGATAACGCACGGCAACTGACCAAAACGTCTGCGTTTCCTTGTCCAAATCAGTATCTAAATGACTACTGTTAAGGGCAATAACAGTCGATAGTAGGTCCTTATAGTTCCCAATCTGGTCACCCTTAGCTTCAAAACGGTTGCGTCCCTTCTCAAGCAACGGAAGACCAAGGTCAATGATTTCCTTCAAATAAACCGACATGTCATCCAGCGTCTCATTAAGAATTTGTGGCTGACTGAGCACCAATTGTTCACTAGCGGCATTGAAAAGCGACATGGCCACGAAATGCCCTCTCTGACTGTTGCTCTGCGTGACAATATCCAAACTCCTGTGCTCATCCGTTGCCTCATTGATACGACTGCGTTCCTCATCAGACAAGAGACTCTTATTTTGCCCGACCTTAGGAAAATGTGACTGAGTCATGCCTAAGGCAAAAACATAAGGAGCTGAATGTGGTTGAATCAAATCGTATTTCTTCACATTGACCACATCAACAGTGGCTGGAACCGTACGGTAATCACAGGCCAACATTCCCGAACACAAAATAGACAAAAAGTCGTCCACTGACAGTGTTTCTTCTCCAAAAATGGTCTCAACCTGCTCCAAGAGTTGGGTGAAAGCCTTCCAGACCTGTTCATTCTGTTCTTTTTCAGCCTCACTGGCCTTGGCGGTCAAAGCAGCCATCTGACTTGGCACTTGCACAGTCTCTAAAAAGGCCACAAGTTTCTTGAGTAGACTAGAACCCTTTTGTTTACGACTATTAAGCAACTTGTCCAGAGGCGCTACCAGTTGTGACCGCAAGGCATTGATACGATCCAAATCATACTTATCACGACTATTGGCCGTAAAATCAGACAAGAACTTGTGACGCCCCTTGATATCTGCAAAATTGACATAATATTCAAAAAGGTCCAAGTCCTCCTGAGTAAATCCACCATAAAGACCAGATTTTACAAGGTTAAGCAAATCCTCAGCACGATAATTATAGCGCTTGATACGCTCTAGCGAATCCACAAACTGCACCAAAGGATGGCTGGACATGGTTTCTTCCTTACCAAAATAATAGGGAATGTCAAATTTTCGGAAAATCTGACCCACTTGAAGCTTGTAACTCTCCTCATCACCAAGCAAGACTAAGATATCCTTGTAACGTTTGCCATCCGCTAGTAACTGACGAATACTCTTGGCAACCTGAGCCACTTCTTCCCTTTGATTGACCACTTCCCAAACTTGCAGAGCTTCTTTGTCCTGATCAGTCAGCTGTTCATCTATGGTACTAAAATCATGACGACTCTCCAAAAGGTGACTGATACGTGCAAAAGAAGGATTGCCCTCCTTGTCCGTCGTTACATAATCTGGTGTCACCTTATAGGTCTGAGCTAAAGTCCTCAAAAAATCCACTGAGGCCTGATAAACATTGCCATAGACAAAGTTAGCCTTATAGGCTTTTTGACTGGCATAAGTCCCAATAACAATCTGATGACACTTCTCATTCAAGAGGGCAATCAGAGCTTCCTCCTCAGCTGAGAAACGGGTAAAGCCATCAATGACCAAAACCATATGGCTCAATGCCTTATCTAAATGTCCCGAGTTAATTTCCTCAAAGAAGGAGCTAAGCTTGGATTGATTGTCAAAATCTCCTGCCAACAAAAGGTCTTGAGCCGCACTGAAAATCTTTACCAAATCCTCCTGCTTCTCTGCTTGGTCCAAATACTGCAAATCCAGAATCGTCATATTGGCCTGTTGCAACTCTTTGTAAAGATCCACCAATTGGTTAATAAAATTACTATCCTTACGCAAACGGCCATAAACCTTGAGCTCATCATCACCCATGTGCGACAGCACCTTATAAAAAATCATGGCCAGACCGGTATCATCCAACTGGGTTTTAGGATTACTCGTATTGAGAATAAAATACCTAGCCATCTGTGTAAAACGAGTCACCGTAATCTCAAAGGATGCTGATTGAGGCAGGTACTCCAAGACCTTACGCTCCTTCTCAAATGACAGGGCATTAGGAGCAATATAAAAGACTCTCTTTCCCTTTTGAGCATGGCTGGTCGCCTGCTCCGTCAGAATTTCTGTTAAATCCTGAGACATATCCGTATAAAGTAATTTCATAAGACGTCCCTTTCTTATCTATCTGCCAGTCGTTGGGGCTAAGCAAAAATTATCATTTACTTAGCACTAACAACCATTAATCCTTGCTATTATAACACAGAATCAAGCAACAATCAGAACCCTCCCTTGTCACCTTTCTCCTCCAATGTCCTAAGCTTCAGACATAAGCACAAGCACGACAGCAAAGAGCCCTCCTTTATGATCCTATAGCCAAAAAAAGAGCCAAATCCTTTGATTTGACTCAAAATCTTTATTTAAAAATTAATTCCTGTTTAAAGAGGTAATCACCACTACTTGTTACCAAGTTGGCATCCCCATATTTCTTAAGAATATCCTTGGCCGAGTGGAGGTTAAGTCCAGAGGTCTTCTTCTGATTTTCCTCCTGCATAATAGCGTCAAGGTCAACTCTTTCTTCCTGCGTTCGATTTTCCATGACGAAGTGGTAGCTTCCATCCTTATCGTGTTGGTGAAAACTAAAACTGATTTGAGCGGTTGGTACTTGCTTGCTCTCGTCAATCGCATTACTAAAGAAAATAGACACTAGCAAGGTTAAATCAACCACATTCATAGCAAATCCCTTGATTTCCTCAGGAATGTCACAGGTCACTGGAATATTATTACGTTTAGCCTCCATCATACGAGCCGAAAGAAGGCTACGCAGAGGTAGAGAATGAATATTTTCCAGCTTAGGATTCTCAACGACACGGAAACGTTCAAACTCCTTGGCACTCTCTCTTAAAACATTTTGATAAACCTGTTCAGCAAGAGCCTCTTCCTGATCACGTACTTCTTCCGAAAATTGTTCCACAACCGTCTGATAAGACTGCCTGTATTGTAACAACTCATTATAGAGAACATCGATTTTCTGATTAGCCTTGGTCAAACTATTCAAATGCCTTTTTTCCTCCATAGCCAAGCTCTCTTCCAGATATTGCCTAGACAATTGATTGAGGTGGGCAATAAGAAAAATAAAGGCTATTGCTGACAAGAGAACCCAGAACATACGCAGCCGCAATTCCAACTCTGGAGAATAGAACGGAAACCAAACATCCAAATTCATGCAAAGATAGATGCCCAACAAATAAATCGCCATTGCCAAGGCAACACGTCGAGAAATCTGAATATTGTGGAGAGAATCATCGCTATAGACCTTCCAACGTTTCAAATCCAAGCCCAAAAAACGGTTAAAAATGAAATAGAGTGGCAGAATCATACTATAGGTCAAGAGATAAAAGAAAGCATTACTCCCCACCTCAGCTATAGGAATATTCAAGAGAAGCGGGAAAAAGAAAAGTCCCAATAAACGAAAGAGTAAATCCGATGTCACCACCGGAAACAAGGTATGAAAGGCATACTGCGTTAACGACCAGGTCTTCCCCTTGGCAAGAACTGCCAAAATCATCAGAAGAAAGACATCCACAACAGTCGTCAGATTCGTAATATTGTATTGAATAGCCACATCAAGCAGGGCCAAAGTCAAAAATACCGTCCAGGAGATACGAATATCCGTCATCCGCCTGAAAATGATACAGTTAATTGTCAGCGTCAGAATAATCTGGACAGCCAAAAAGGCATCTGTATCATAAAGATTTAAAAAATTAATTCCTAAAAACGATTCAAACATTTAATCTCTTCCCCAAAAAAATTTCCAATGACTCGTTTAGTATTCAAATTGCTGTCTATAAATCAACTTGTCATCCTTAAAACTAAACTTAGATTGAGGATAACGTTCCATAATATCCTCAAGTTGTTCATTCATTGACAAGCCTTCTTCACCTTCCTTATAAGCTCCCCTTGCTTCACCTTGACCAAGAGTCACCTCTACAGAGAGAACCTGCTCCTCACCTTTTTGAAAATACGACAGGCGAACTAAGCACTCTTCTTGACCATGCGCTTTTAGCAAGGCATTGTCCAAGAAAGTTGACAAAACCCCCGATAAATCCACCACATCAATATGAACTGGTGAGATAGGATCCGGAATTTCTAGGATAAACTCAAGTCCCACAGCGTGAAACTCCATATACTTACTCTCAATCACAGACCGTAGCAATTGAGAATGGATATTGGAAATATCTGGTATAACTTTTTTGAAAGGAACTTCCTCCTCAGATAGACTCTGAGAATCCCCTTCTTGACTAGTTGCCAGAACAGTCTTAACCTTTTTAGGCACAGCTACCTTTGGAACACCATCACGGTAAAGTTCCTGATAAAGGTGAAGGATATGCCTACTAGACTCCTGCAAACTTTGGAAATGACGTTCCTGTTCTTCCTTCAACTCTATAAAAAGTTCATCCTTAACCCATTGGTTGGCATAAGACACGACTAGGAAGAAGGCCCCTGTAGCTAATAAAACAACCAGCTTAGCATAATTGTTAACCACTTCCACAGGCCAGATAGTAGCGAAATAAGGCAAAAAATCATTTAAAAGGCCATATGACAGAAAAGCAAAGCTAACCCCGATAACAATCGGAGTAAAGTGCAAACGTAAGCGTTCCTTATCTTCAACTTGCAAATAGTCATAACCAATAAAACGGTGAATCAAAAGATAGAGTGGGTAGGTAGCTACCACACACATGAAGGTCGTTAGAGGCTCTGGAATACGACTGACCAAATCATCCCCTAAAAGCAGAGGGAGGATAAAAAACGAGAGTCCCCGCATGATGATGTTAGTCGTTCCCCAGGCATAGAAGCTGTTAAATACTGGCTCAATCCACGGCAAATCAGGACGTTTGTAATAACTAAAACAAAATAGAATGAGAGGATTAAGCAAAAATTTGAATCCTATAGGAAGAATTGGTGTCAGAACAACTGAAATAAGGCCACCAACTAAAAGTAGCCGCCAAGAAACCTTAACTCGACCGGCCGCATTGAACATCAGGTAATTCACCAAGAAAACCAAGAGTGTATCAATAACTATCAACCATTGTAAGTCTTTTAAGACAGCAAGCAGCCCTTCTACAATAGAAGTCATTCTTTTTCCCCTTCCCTTAACATGAATTAAGAAGCTTTCTCAGAAAGCATCAATACAACACTACTCATTATATAGCTTTTTAGAAGTTTTCACAATAATTAATTTTTAAAGAAAGTCTATGAAACATCTAATAATCCAATTATTCATGTAAAAAGAGCTGGCTTATTAAATTAAAGTTACAAATGTAACATAAAAAGTTGAGATAATTTTATCTCAACCTGTTAATCCCTGACATATTCCTTTAGAAACTTTTTTAAATGAGTACGGACGTCTGCGACCTTCTTAGAAGTTCCAAGACTAATTTTTGAGCCTAAGATCTCAATAATTCCGAGTGGCTGAAAAAATCTAATTTCAGCCACTTTACTCACAGCAGAAAGTTTCTTAGAATGCTTGCTTTGCTGGCATAAACCATGATAATTGACGTTTTTTAATCATGTGCCATCGCCAATTGTAATTAATAGACAGTCAGTCTACGTTTTCAATCTTATCTCAAGCTTATAGCTTTAATAGACCTAGTCAGCCTTATAGTAGAATTGTTTGGCATCTGATTGTGGTGAGGCTGACTGAGTAATCAAGATACGATCCTTAGTTTTGTCCGAACCATCCACAAATCCCTGTACTGTCGGTAGAGTTACCCCCTTAGGAACAAAAACAATTGCTGCGCCCGAGATTCCCATCCTCAAACTTGATGTCACATAGCCATTCTCAAGTTTAACATTCGTATTTTCAACAACATAACTTTCAGGAGCTGTTAAATTATCCTTCGAAAACGTTAAACTTTGTCCATTTCCATTCTTCCAAGTACCTTCAAGGCTTTGGAAGTTATTGTCCTTAATAGCAGTAACATCCATGCCAGTTTGCTCAGTCTTAGCGTCTGTCTTTGATTCTGTCTTAGCTTCTGAGGAGCTTGACGAAGTTGATGTTGATGATGTTGTTGAACTTTGTGAAGAACTTGATGACTCTGAGCTTTCAGACTTACCAGCGCTAGAATAATGCTTGAGCAACTCTTGGTAGGCCTCTTGCATATCATCTGGTGCTACCTTATAGGTCTGAACAGCCTTCTTATCGTAATTGCCAATCCAGTAATTAGTCACATAATAAACGGTACCATTAGAACCTAGAACAATTTGGTAAGAGTCCTTGTCTTGATCAACCAAATCCTTATAGAGCTTGTTATAGCCGTTATAATTGCCACCCGTCTTGTCATCAGCTGAAAAGTCCTTGAAGAGGGCTTTTTGTTCCGCATCATTGTCCTCATACATGGCATGTTTTTTATCCTTCAAGGTATAGAGACGGAAGGATGACGTTGGGCTATAGTCTGCAGTCTTACCACTATTTTCATTAATTCCAAGGGCAAAGGAATCAACCCTATTTTTATAGTCCTTGAAATCATAGTTTGAAGCTTCTTTACCATTGACGATACCACTAGGAACACCTGAGATATTTTCATAACCATCCGCATTAATGAGGTTGGCTAAAATAATGATGTTTTGGCTACTGCCTTCTTCTTTAGGTGCCTTAAACGAAAGGAAGGTCGGGCTACCATCGTTGACCTTGGTGATGCTATCAAAACTGCTTTGAACCAAGACGGCATCTTTAGCATAGTCAGACTGATAAAGCCATTTCCCAAAGGCTTCCGTGATGGACTTGATGTCCTCAGTCGAATAGTCCGCAACATAAGTGGTTTCCTTATCACCGTTGACATCAGTCTTGGTCTTGATATCTGCATCTGGCTTGCTGGTATCGTTCGAAGACGTACTTGAGCTGGCATCACTACCTGAAGAGGAACTGCTTGATTCCAAAATATCCTTAATGATACTCTTAACCTCACTACTTGAAGAAGTTGATGAAGCCTCGCTAGACTGAATGACTTCAGAGCCTCCTTCAACCTGAGTATAGGTATCTGAATCGGTCATTTCAACCTTAGCGTCACCCCCAGGCACCATACTTGGTGTGATACGGATAGTGCCGTCTGAGTTTCCGTCATTTCCGGCCAACTTAAAGCTCAAAGAACGGTCTTCGCCAGCTTGGGCATTAGCCTGATAGGTATCCCCAGTCTCCGTATTTTTGACTTCGTATTTGTCTCCCTTGATCTTACGAACTTCAAAACGCACCTTGTTCCCGGTATTCTTATCGACAACGGTTGTGGCATAAACTCTTGAAGACGATGTAAAAGCCGTGCTCTGAGTGTATTTTCCAAGTACCATGAAGACCAAAAAGACAAGTAAGGCCAAACCGATAAACTTTTTATGTTTAAATTGTTTCATGAGGTCCTCCTAGATAAACAGATAGCCGACAACATAGCCAAAAAGAGCGATACAAATCAAAAGCAAAATTTCTAAAACTAAAAACCAACTAAACTTGAGATCCCCCAAACCAATCTTAGACAAGACTTGTCTGAATTTGGACTGTTTCTGTCTGCTCAAACCACTAGAGAGGGCAAAGCCAGACTTAGCAGCTTCTGCCACTTCCTTATCACTTGGCTTGCGACCATGCTGCACTTGGAAATCAATCAGCCATTCATCATATTGTTGCATTTATTTCTCCTTCTTCTGAAGTGTGACGAAAAAGAGTAGGGCATAAACCAGACAATGAAGCACCAAGGCCCACCATTGACCCCGGAAATCACCTGTAGACCCTTGAAAGGCCTCTAGCTGACTCTTGGGTACAGGGACACCGTACTTAGCCAAGCTAGATGGTAGGTCTGACAAATCACTAGAAATCCCAAACAGCTTATGGCCATAACCCAGATAGATAAATTTTTGCACCCAATCAATGGCTTTGGGCAATGATAGGATAGTCCCTGACAATGAAAATTGCATGATACCCACAACAACTGCTAGGATAACAGAGGTAATTTCAGATTTTCCAACTAAGGCTGAGATGAAGAGGGCAATAAAGTGCGAGGCCAAGAAAACCAGGAGCACTGTAATGCCAACTTCCCAACGATAGGAAGAAAAGATATGACCAGCATCTGGAAACTCCTTGTCAAAGTACTTACTAAAGATAGAGTAAGAAAGGATAAAGACAATGGTTTCCAAAACAGCAAAGAAAGCGTGAATCCCCATGCTGGCTATGGCAAAGGCCGAACGACTCAGGCCTGAGAAAAAGTCACGGTTGAGAACCGATCGCTCCTTGGAAATATAAATACTGTTTTGAACCACAATCAAGAGACTGGTTGAGAAAAGCAAGAGAAAGAGGGTCATTCGAGTTGTTTCGAAATCTTTCAAAAATCCCTTGTCTTGGATATAGAGGATTAAGCCTTCGAAAGCGACAATGCCCAGAAGAACCTTAACAAAATCCATGTAGTGGTGTTTAAATTTATACCAACTTAATCGTAATGCTGCGTTCATAAGTCTCCCTAAATTTTGTAAATGCGTGTTGAAGCATTGAGCTCTTGATAGACATCTGCGATATTCATGTCCATGTATTTACGAATCATGTAAGGATCGCTGGTCTTATATTCCAAAAGCAACTCTTCATAAGTCCCTGCAAAAGTCGGACGTCCCTTAGACAAGAAGATAATCTTGTCAAAAATAGCCAAATTTTCTGTGTTGTGGGTAATAACCACAATAGACTTGTTAGCTGATTTAGCCAAGATTTTCAAGGTACGTAAAAGATTACGGTCACTAAGGGCATCCAAACCTGAAGACGGTTCATCAAGGATAAAGTAGGGACTAGGGCTAAGAAGCTCGATACCAATGGAGACACGGCGTTTTTGCCCACCAGAAAGCTCTGAAATCTTCTTGTTTGCAAATTCCGTCAACCCTAAATCATCCATAATCCCTGCAATGCGATGCTTTTTAGTCAGCTTACCACTTCCTTTCAGATGATGGTCCGCATAAAAATCAAAGGTCTCAGATACCTTGAGGTACTCACGTAGAAGGTTTTGTTGGGGCACATAGGACCAAGAGCGTGAACCAGCAGTCACAGGTTTGCCATTTTCTAAAATACGAAATTGTTGGCAAGTCGGTTTGAGCTGACCAAGGAGAATCTCC
>OLRC01001611.1_pt1 | contig 14012 bp, 8 predicted proteins | sample 1672081 | NCBI WGS metagenome assembly OLRC01 (sample SAMEA3136643, study PRJEB25190) | human gut metagenome | biome: human gut; feature: human-associated habitat; material: faeces | place: Austria | collected 2013
TTTTGTACTCACTTCAGAGTTGAATCACATCGCAAATGTAGGGGATGGAATATACAAATGCATTAGTTAATAGTTCGCAAAAAGTACGAATTCGTACAAAACTTGCGAACTATACCACTCTTGTACTTTTATTCCCTTTCACTTTGGTTCTTTGCTTCCTTCACCTCTTCCAGTAGGGCAGAGAGCGTTTTTACCTTGTCCGGATGGGCTTCTGCCACATTGTCTTTTTCGGACGGATCAATGGAAAGATTGTACAGTTGAGGCTGCGGGGCGTTCCCCATTTCTATTTTTGTCCAATACTCCAGTGCCGGCTTGTCGCTGGGCTCTATGTATTTCCAGTCTCCTTGGATAATGGAGAGTGTATTGTCCAGATTCTGTTGTACAATATAGTCACATCCGGCAGTATCGGTTCCCAGGAAGTTGTTGAGCTGGTCGCGGCTGTCGGGAGCGATGCCTGCTTCCAGCGGATGGTTCAGCAGGGCGGCGAATGAAGCGTATACATCAATCATGGAGAAGGGGGCTTGTTGTTTGCCGGGTTTGATGCCATTGGGCCAGCGTACAATGAAGGGAATACGGGTACCGGCATCGAAAGCGCTGTACTTCCCACCGCGGTAGTGCTTCATGGGAGTATGGCCGTTCAGCAGTTCGCGTGCCTGGTCCTGATAGCCGTCGTCTATGACGGGACCGTTGTCACTGCAGAATACAAAAATGGTGTTGTCGGCAATGCCGAGGCTGTCCAAAGTGTGCATGATTTCACCCACGGTCCAGTCCAGCTGGAGGATGACGTCGCCACGTACGCCCAAACCACTCTTGCCGGCGAAACGCGGATGTGGCACGCGGGGAACATGTACATCTTGCGTACCCATATAAAGGAAGAAAGGTTCGTCTTTATGGGCTGTGATGAAGTTCTTGGCTTTGTCTGTAATCACGTCGGCAATGTCTTCGTCTGTCCAAAGGGCGGATTTGCCGCCGGTCATCCAGCCGATGCGGGGGATGCCGTTGATGATGGTGTTATTGTGCCCCTGGCTGGGTTTCATCTTGACGAGTTCGGGGTTTTCGAGACCGGTGGGCCAGTCACCGACCTTGTGGTCGTAGCTCACAGTGATAGGGTCGTTGGGGTCGAGACCCACTACATGTCCGTTCTCTACAAAGACGCAGGGAACGCGGTCGACGGTAGCGGGGATGATGTATTCATAGTCAAAGCCGATGTCTTGGGTGTTCGGTTTGATGGAGTGGTTGAAGTCTGTACCGCCTTTAGGACCCAGGCCGAGGTGCCACTTGCCCACTGCTGCAGTGGCGTAGCCTTCTTCTTTGAACATATCGGCCATAGTGACGCAGGCGGTATCGATGATGAGTTCGGAATTGCCCGGAGCAATGCCGGTATTCTTCTGTCGCCAGGGATACATGCCTGTCAGCAGGCCGAAGCGGGAAGGGGTGCTGGTGGAAGAAGTGGCATAAGCGTTGGTAAACTGCATGCCTTGTCCGGCAAGGCGGTCGATGTTGGGAGTGCTTACTTTGGTGGCACCGTAACAACTCAGGTCGCCGATGCCCAGGTCATCAGCAATCAGATATACTACATTGGGCTTCTGCGGAGAGTGCTCCGAAGTCTTGTCTTTAGATTGGCTTCCGCATCCCGCTATCAGGGCTGCACCGGGAAGCAGAGACCACAAGGGGGAAAAATGCTTCATAGTTCTTTGACTTTAGATTGTAATTCTGAGGTCAAAGGTAAGAGGTTTTGTGGAATCGGGTGTATAAGGAAGTACAAGGGAGGGGAGAAAAAGTACAAACCGTGTCATGCGATGGCTTGATGTACAATATTAAGATGTCTCTTCACTGTCTTCCGTACTTTCCTCTCCTCCATTCTCTCCTTTGCGGTAGGCCAGCGGGCTGACGTGGTAAATGTCCTTGAAGCATTTGGAGAAATAGCGTGAAGAACTGAAACCTATCCGGTCCGAAATTTCGGTGATATTCAGTTCCGGATTGTTGCGCAGCATCAGGGCACCCTTCTTCAGGCGGATAGTCAGGATAAAGTCGTTCGGAGTTTGCCCGGTGATAGCCTTCAGCTTGGTGAACAGATTGGTGCGTGCCATTGCCATTTCACGTGCAAAGACGTTGACGTTGAATTCCGTATCGTCCAGATGTTTCTCAATGACTGTCATGGCGCGGTCCAGAATCTCCTTGTCTATGGGATTGGTGGCAAGCATCTGTGCGAAAGCCTGTGGTTGCTTGCTGAACTTCTCCTGCAGAAGAATACGCGAGTTTACCAGATTGTTGCAGCGCGAAATCAGCAGATTGGTGTTGAACGGCTTGGTGATATAGTCGTCCGCACCGATGCGTAGTCCCTCGATATTCTGTTCGATGGCAGTACGTGCCGTGAGCAGTACCACGGGAATATGGCAGGTGTTGAAGTCGCTCTTTATCTGTTTGCACAGTTCCGTTCCCGACATGTTGGGCATCACCACGTCGCTGACTACGATATTGGGCATTTCGCTGCGCACCAGTGCAAGTCCTTCCGCTCCGTCGGCCGCAGTCAGCACTTCGTAGAAGGGCTTGAAGATACCTGCCAGCATGTCGCGGATGGAGTCGTTGTCTTCCACTATCAGGATTTTTGCATCCGGGAGTCGTTTGATGGGAGCACTCTCTTCCAGCTCCGCCTTGAGCAGGGCATCGTTTTCCGGTTTGGGAATTTCTATTTGTTGCACACTGTCTGCATTCTTATTTATTTGCTCTTCGTCAAACTGTGCGTTCCCCAATTGCAGGTTTACGATGAAGCTGCTACCTTTGCCCAGTTCGCTTTCCACACGGATGGTGCCGTGATGGAGCTCCACGATACCCTTCGTCAATGCCAGGCCGATACCCGTACCCGTCTTGCTTGCATCTGTAGAGTCCATTTGGTCTATCTGGTAGAAGCGGTCGAATATCTTGTCCACTTCCCGGGCATCTATGCCGCTGCCGGTATCGGTCACGCGGATGACGGCATTGCTGCCTTCGGTCTTGATGCTGAGGGTGATGCTGTCTTCCGCCTTGGTATGCTTGACGGCGTTGGACAGCAGGTTGTTTATCACTTTCTGCATCTGTTTTTGGTCATACCATACTTCGAGGCTGTCTGTTTCCTTCTCGAAGTAGAGGCTGATTTGTTTGGCGCTGGCATATTCCAGGAAAAGCAGATAGTTTTCGTATAGGAAGTTCACGATGTTGTGCGGACTTACCTTTATCTTCATGTGCCCTTGTTCCTGCTTGCGGAAGTCGAGCAGCTCGGTGATGAGTTCCCGTAGCTGTATGCTGTTCTTGTAGATGCCCAGTACCTTGTTATATATGGTAGGCGTGAAGTTCTGGAGTTGCATCAGCGTTTCCACTTGGGCCACGATGAGTGTCAGCGGGGTGCGGAATTCATGGGAAATGTTGGTGAAGAAACGTAGCTTTGACTGGTTCAGGGCCTCTACGTCACGGATGTGCTTCTGTTCGTACTTCAGTGATTCACGCAACTTGATTCTGGACTTGTAGGTACGCACCAGATACCAGAGCAGGATTCCCGTCACTATCAGGTAGATAAGATAGGCAAGGGGAGTCTTGTAGTAGGGAGGCAACACGTGTATGGTCAGGTGGACTTGCGGACAAAGGCTCTCGTCTTTTCCGTTGGGCTTTATAATCAAGTTATAGGTTCCGGCGTTTAGATTGGTATAGGTGATGTTGTGCAGTCCACGGGCACTGTTCCAGTCGTTGGAGAAGCCTTCCAGCTTATAGATGATGTCGTCTTTGTTGGCGGCTACATAGTTTGAAGTGGCGAACTCTATGCTGAACATGGACTGGTCAGCGTTGAGCGTAATCTCGGGGGTGCAGTACAAGGCTTGCTGCAGGATACCGGTCTCATCTCCCACTTGTATTTCCGTTCCGTTCACAATGAGGCGGGAGAGGATGATTTTGTAGGGTTTTGGTGTGAAGTTCAACTCCATTTCGTGGAAAGAAATCATTCCCTGCGTGCCTCCCAGGAATATTTCTCCGTCACGGGTCACGCAAAGGGCATTCTCATTGACGGCAGTCATTGGGAAACCGTTTTCGGCACTGTAGTTCAGGAATGCCTTTTGCCGGTAGTCGAAGATGGAGAAGCCTTCGTTGGTGATGAGCAGCAGTTTGCCGCTAGTGGGGGATTCCTCCGTCTCATAGATACAGTCGCTGGAAAGGCCGTTCTTCGCTTGGTCAAAGTTCTCGAAGTCGTTGCTGGCAGGGCGGTATAAGTCCAGTCCGCTGCCCGAAGTGGCGAACCACAGATTGCCTTTGCTGTCTTGGGTAATGTTGTTTACATTGTTGTTGCTGATGCTGTGTGGGTCGGCAGTATCATGGCGGTAGTTGGTCAGTTTGCCGGTATCGAAACGGTAGCTGAACACACCTTCGCCCGTGGCTGCAATCCAGAGCGTACCGTTACTGTCGAAAGTGACATCTGCCACCATCTTGATTTTTTTGCCTTCTTTGCTGTCCTGGAACAGTTGTTGGCATTTCCCGTTGGCAGGGTCGAAGAGGCAGATTCCGTTTTGGGTGGCTATCACCAGGTGGTCTTGGTAAGGCGCGATATCGCGGATGATGTCGGAAGGCAAGGTCTCCGGATTACCTGCTTCCATGCGGTAGTGTGTGAATCGCCCCGAGCGTATGTCCAGTCTGTTCAGTCCGCCCAGATGGGTTCCTATCCAGATGATGTCTTTGGAGGCATCATAATAGAGAGCCTTGATGTTGTTATGGGAAATACTGTTGGGACCGATTTCCGGGCGGAACCATTTGAACTCACGGGTACGGCGGTTGTAATAGTTCAGTCCGCCCCCTTCGGTGCCAATCCACAGATTGCCGTCCTTGTCTTCGATGGTGCGGCCTACAACCGGATTGCTCAGCCCCTTCTTTTCGATGGGCGAATACATATAGCGGCTGTATATCTCGTACTCGGGGTTGAAGTAGTTGACGCCGCCAAAGTAGGTCCCCAGCCACAGCGTTCCTTGGTTGTCCTTTACGATGCACCAGATGGAAGAGTGTGTCAGTCCGTCGCTCTGGGCATCACTGGCAGTGTGGTTCTGGAAGAGTCCCGTACTTTTGTCATACCGGTTCAATCCGTTGAATGTCCCAATCCAGATGTTTCCCAGATTGTCTTCACAGCAGGCTCGCACGAAGTTGGAAGAGATGCTGTAAGGGTTCTTTGCGTCGTATTCAAAGATTTCGATGGTTCCGTCGGTCTTTACATGGTGCAGCCCTTCTTCCCAGCTGCCAATCCATAACTCGCCTTCGCTGTCTTGGTATATGCTGGTGATGTTGCCTTTCAGGATGGGGTGGGTCAGCTCGTTCTTGTCCAGTTGCAGGCGGTATGCTCCGTTGGTGGTCGTTCCAATCCACATTTGTCCATTGTCCAGATGCATACAGCAGATTTCCAGACTTTTTCCGGGAAGCTGGTAATAGAGGTCAAAGTTCCCGGTCTGCTCGTTATAGCGGTAGATTTCATTCTGTTTTCCGATGAAAAGGGCCTCTTTGTAATATATGCTGTGTACATTTCCTTGCAGCAGGGTGGTGAATCTTTGGGTGGCAAGATTGAACTCGGCTACTCCTTCCGTACAGAGCAGGTAGATTTTTCCGTTACGGTTGCCGGCCATGCGCAGCACGGTGTTGCAGAAAAGGCTGTAAGGGTCGTTCTTCTGCAGCTTGTAAGTTTGTATGTCTTCTCCGTCATAACGGTTCAAGCCTTCTCGGGTTCCAATCCATAAGACACCGTTTTCATCGATGTAAAGGCTGTTCACGGAGAATTGTGACAGACCGTCGTCGGTTGTCAGATGGTTGAAGGTGATGTTCTGCGCCTGCAGGGTTGCAGCAATCATGCTTACTGAAACAAGAAGCAGCCGGATGATAAACGTTCGCACTTTTCGGGTAGTTTTTAAGGTTTCAGTTACAAATATAGGTATATTTTGTACAAGACTTCTTATTTATTAGGCAGTTTTTGCGGCTATGTTTGGATAAATGTATAATTTTGGAAGCGCGCCGAACGATACTTGTCTTTTGATAGATGGCAATCGGCGTATCTTTGTAAACAAATTAATTCATTTATTATCATGAAAGACCTTTTATCTATTGTATCTCATTTTCAAATGCAGGGTACGGTTCGTGAAATCAAGCCTTTAGGCTCAGGCCTGATTAACGATACGTACAAAGTGACCACCGCTGAGGCCGATGCGCCGGACTATGTTCTGCAACGTATCAATCATGCCATTTTCCAGAATGTAGAGATGTTACAGTCCAATATCGAGGCTGTGACCGGGCATATCCGTAAGAAGCTGGAAGAGAAAGGAGAGGCCGATGTCGAGCGTAAAGTGCTTCATTTCATCCCCACGGCCGAAGGGAAAACCTATTGGTATGACGGTGAGAACTACTGGCGTATCATGACTTTTATTCCCCGTGCCAAGACTTACGAAACGGTGAACCCCGAATATTCCTATTATGCGGGAGCTGCCTTCGGTAACTTCCAGGCTATGCTTGCCGATATTCCAGATACATTGGGCGAGACAATTCCCGATTTCCACAACATGGAGTTCCGCCTGAAGCAACTCCGTGACGCTGTGGCTGCCGATGCTGCGGGACGTGTGCAGGAGGTGCGGTATTTTCTGGATGAGATAGAAAAACGCGCTGATGAAATGTGTAAGGCAGAACGTCTGTACCGTGAAGGCAAACTGCCCAAACGGGTATGCCACTGTGATACGAAAGTAAACAACATGATGTTCGACGAAGACGGTACGGTGCTTTGTGTCATCGACCTGGATACGGTGATGCCCAGCTTCATCTTCTCCGATTATGGCGATTTCCTTCGCTCAGGTGCCAACACGGGGTTGGAAGACGACAAGAATCTGGATAATGTGAACTTCAATATGGAAATATTCCAGGCATTTACCAAGGGGTATCTGGAATCGGGCAAATCCTTCTTGTTGCCGATAGAGATTGAGAATCTGCCTTATGCGGCTGCCTTGTTCCCATACATGCAGTGCGTACGCTTCCTGGCAGATTATATCAACGGTGATACTTATTATAAAATCCAGTATCCGGAGCACAATCTTGTGCGTACCAAGGCTCAGTTCAAACTGTTGCAGAGCGTGGAGGAGCATACACCGGAGATGAAAAAATTCATTGACTCATGTATCTGAAAAAGTTTTTAATGACGATAGCGGCAGCTCTTTGCATGTTGCCGCTATCTGCAATTAATCCCCAAAATAGTAAAATGAAAGAATTGAATGTAAAGAAAGTAAGTGCGGCCAATATACCGGTAGAGTCGGTTCCGGCTCTTCTGGATGAAGAGAAGGTGGCGTTTCAGCCCGTAAACACAGTGAATTGGGCTGCTTTTCCTTATACTCCCGATGTGGAATTCCGCATAGCGCATACGGAAGATGCCATTCTGCTGCATTTCAAGGTAAGGGAAGCGAGTGTACGCGCAGTTGCAGGCCACGATAACGGTCCGGTTTGGGAAGATGCGTGTGTAGAGTTCTTCTCTGTGCCTGCCGATGACGGAGTGTACTACAATATGGAGTGTAATTGTGCCGGGACTCTGCTTATTGGGGCAGGTGCCGGACGTGGAAACCGCCAGCATGCCCCGCAAGAGGTGCTCGATAAAGTACAGCGTTGGGCTTCTTTGGGACGTGAGGCTTTCGACGAAAGAGTAGGTGAGTGTGCCTGGGAAGTGGCCCTGGTCATCCCTTATTCCGCTTTCTTCCTGCATGACATCACTTCGTTGGATGGAAAGACGCTCCGTGCCAATTTTTATAAATGCGGTGACAAGCTCCAGACTCCCCATTTCCTTTCCTGGAATCCGATAGGTCTGGAGAAGCCGAACTTCCATTGCCCGGAGTTCTTCGGTACCCTGCATTTCGAGTAGTAGTAGAACAAAAAGTTACTCAACTTGCCCTCACCACTATCACCGCTTTTCTGAAACTCCCTATTCATCGCCCTTTCAAGGGTGAGTGAGAGCAAATAAAAAGGGTGAGGGCAAATTCTACCCTCACCCTTCCGGGCGTACCCGGTTGCTTCCTGCTCTTTCCCCGTCTTTTATAGGACAAGACGGGCCATTGTCTACAGAAACAGTATAATAAATCCCCTTTATATACTTAATCCGTTAGTTCACAACACTGAACAGTTTGTTCCAGCATTAGAGAACACTTTGTTTCAGTATAGGAAACAAAATGTTTAGTTAAAGGAAACAGTTTGTTTTACTTAGCATACTGCCTGGAATGAATATGCATCAAAAAATAGTAAAAGATAATGCAGGAACTATTGTAGAGGAATATAGAAAAAGGCACGAACTACGCAAACTTACAGAAAAGAATTTATCCATCCGTATTGTCTGCGTGATTCGTGCCCGAAGAAGGGTGTTTACTTCACGATTCCTTTGGAATTCTTGATGAAGTTGATGATATTGTGTATCTCGTCACTCATCGGTACTTGGTCTTCAATCTTCTGCAAGGCATCCTGCACGCTGAAGTTTCCCTGGTATACCAGACGGTAGGCATTTACGATATGGCGCAATACACGTTCGCTCACCTGGTGTTTGTGTTGAAGCACAGCAGCGTTGATACCGTGGTATTCCGCCGGATTACCGTTCATGATGATATAGGGCGGCACATCCTTTGATATGCGGCAGCCAGCTTGAATCAGTACCCAACTTCCAATGTGGCAGTATTGGTGCAGAATGACGTTGCTGCTCAGAATGGTGCAGTCGTCTATCTGACATTCTCCGGCTACGGTAGTCTTGATACCCAGTACACAATGGTTGCCTATCTGCACGTCGTGGCAGAGGTGTACACCATCCATCAGGTAGTTTTCATTGCCGATGCGGGTAGCGCTTCCTGCATGGGTAGCACGGCTGACAACCACGTTCTCGCGGATGTCGTTATTATCACCGATAATCAGCATGCTGTTCTCTCCCGTATAATGGAAGTCTTGCGGTTCGGCACCCAGAACGGCATTGTGATGCACTTTGTTCCCTTTTCCCATGCGGGTACCGTGCAGAATTTTTGCCCCCGACATAATAATACAGTCATCACCGATTTCCACGTTCCCTTCGATAAAAGCAAAGGGCTGGATGGTTACATTCTTGCCGATTTTTGCGGCAGAATCTACATAAGCTAACGGACTTATCATAGTAATTAGCGATTAATGATTAATGATTAGTGATAAATGGTTAGTGATTAGGATTTACTATTTCATTAATCGCTAACCACTAATCACTTATCGCTCATTTTATTCTCTTCCTCCTCCAAGCGCTTGATACAGGCTGATAACCGCCTGCATGCTGCTGAAGGTGTCGGATACTTCTGCAAGCTGTGCGCTGAGGTAAGACTGCTCGGCAGACAAGACTTCCAGATAAGTCGACGTGCCTAAGTTAAACAAATCTTTTGTATCTGAGGCAGCTTGGCGGGCAGAATTTACTTGAATAGTGCGTGAAACGGCTTTGTCCTTCTCCATTTGATACAGATGCAGGGCGTTGCTCACTTCATTTCCGGCATTCAGCAGGGCGGTTTGGAACTGAATCTTATGCCTTGGCTTGTTTCAGACGGGCAATGTTGGCACCGCGATAGAACAAGGGTTGCGTCAGCGAACCGATGGCGGAAGCCAGCAGTTTGCCCGGGTTGACGATACCTGCACCGGAGTTATTGGTCCAGCCTCCCGAACCGCTCAATGTAATCTGCGGGTAGAAAGCGGCACGGGCGCTATTGGTATTATAGTAGCTGGCAGCCAGTGACATCTCGGCAGCTTTCACGTCCGGACGGTTGGATAGCACTGCAAGGGGATACCTACTGAAAATTCCGTAGGCAGCTGTTGCTCTTCCAGCACACCGCGTGCGATGCTCTGTGCCGGTTGGTGCAACATCAGGCAGAGGGCGTTTTCGGTTTCGCGTATGCTCTGGCGTATGTCGGGCAGTGATGCCATGACTTGAGCGTAGGCAGTGCGGCTCTGCTCTACGGCAGCAGAAGTGGTTCCGTAGATGCCTGCATCTTTCATGGCTTGCACGGTCTCCAGGTTCTTTTTCAGAATCTCGACGGTGCCTTCGGTGATTTGCAGTTGGCGGTCCAGCATCAGCAGGGTGTAGTACATGTTGGCTACGCCGGCGATGACTTGCGTCTGAACGGCTTGTTCGTAGAATTGCGTCTGCTTCAAGCTAACCTTTGCTTGTCGCTTCGGGTTCAGCAGTTGACCGAAGAGGTCGACTTGCCAGCTTGCGGTGACGGGCAGGGAGTAGATTTGTGTAGCCTTTCCCTTGTCCCAGCTGCTGACGGTTCCTTGCGGAGACAAGGCAAGCATCGGAGCATAGGCAAGGCGGGCAGACATCAGTGCGGCTTGTGCTTGTTTCACGTTCAAGGCGGCACTGCGCAGGTCACCGTTGTTGGTGAGTGCTTGCTCGATAAGTGTCTGCAGCTGCGGGTCTGTGAACACTTCTCTCCAAGGCAGATTACCGAAGTTGGCCGTATCTGCGGCTAATGTATCGTTCACGGACGCCGTGTCGCGATACAGTCCGGCAGTTGTTATGTCTTCGGGTCTGTCGTATGATTTGTAGATGTGGCAACTGCTCAATAAAGCAGTTGCGCACATCAGGCATATTATTTTCTTCATAATCGCTAATCGTTAATCACTATTTTGTATATTGTTCAATCTCCGGTTCTGCATCCGAGTTGTCCACATCTTCCCATTCCATCGGCTTGAATTTCTCCTGCAGGTACTGGAATGCCACGAACAGTGCGGGCACTATGAAGATTTGCAGAATCATACCGATTAACATACCGCCGATGGCAGACGTACCCAGCGTACGGTTACCGTTGGCACCCGCACCGGAAGCAAACATCAGCGGGAGCAGACCGACAATCATTGCCAACGACGTCATCAAGATAGGACGCAGACGGGCTGCGGCACCCAATACGGCTGCCCAGGTGATACTCATACCCATTCTGCGGCGTTCGAGGGCAAACTCTACAATCAAGATGGCATTCTTGGCCAACAGACCCATCAACATGATGAGGGCAATCTGCATATAGATGTCATTGGACATTGTGCCCAGAATCATCTTCAGTGCCGGGATGCTGCCCAATGCGCCTATACCGCCTACAAAGAGGAAGCTACCCAGCAGACCGAACGGCACGGACAGCAATACGGATAAAGGCAGGATGTAACTTTCGTACTGGGCACTCAGCAACAGATAAACGAATACGAAGCACAATATGAAGATGAGTCCCGTAGTACTGCCACTCGTTTCGGCCTCTTCACGCGCCATACCTCCCAGCTCGTAACCGAAGCCGGCAGGCAGATTTTCTTGTGCTACTTCGGCAATGGCTTGCAGAGCCTGACCGGAAGTATAGCCTGATGCGGGAGCCACCATCACCTTCATGGAGGTGTAGAGGTTGAAACGGCTGATGACGTCAGGACCATATACTTTCTTGATGGAGATGAACTGCGTGATAGGTGCCATCTCGTTGCCGTTGCGCACCTTGATGCTTTGCAATGTTTCCATATTCTTGGTAGCATCAGGTTCGGCTTGTACCATTACGCGGTACATCTTACCGAAGCTGTTGAAGTTGGAAGCATACAGACCACCGTAATATCCCTGCAAGGTAGTCAAGATGTCATTGGGGCTGATGCCTGCTTTCTTACAAGCGGCAGCGTCAATGTCCAATTGGTATTGCGGGAAGTGGGGGTTGAAGGAGGTCTTGGCGGAGTTGATTTCCGGACGTGCTTCCAGAGCAGCAGTATAGTTGTTCACCACGTCGAAGAAGTGGTCCAAATCACCACCCGTCTTGTCCTGCATGTTCAACTCGATGTCGCTTGAAGCCGAGTAACCCGGAATCATAGGCGGCGCGAAGAACAATACCTGCGCTTCCTTGATAATCTTTTGGGCGCGCATGTACAAAGTGGCGTACACAATCGTGGAGTTCTGCATTGTGGAACGTTCTTCCCAGTTCTTCAGCTTGATGATGAGTGAACCGTAGGAGGGGCCTTGACCGCCCAAGAAGCTATAACCTGAGATAACGGTACGGGACTGTACGGCAGGGTCTGCAGCAACCAAGCTGTCCACACGGTTCAAAATCTCTTGTGCGCGTTCTTGTGAAGTGCCCGGAGGCAGTGTTACAGCGCCCATGATGGTACCGGTGTCTTCGTTGGGCACCATACCGGTCGGGGTTATCTGCATGAATACGCCCAACAGTACAATAGAGCCGATAACCAGTCCTGCCGATATCCAGCGTTTCTGGATGAAGAACAGCACTTGTTTCTTATACTTGCCCAGGATACCGTTGTATGAGTCATTGAAGGATTGTTTGAACTTGTCGGTAGTCATACCTGCCAACGCCAGCACACTGATGATAATCATCAAGCTACACAGAATGGGGTGTTCGCTGAAGCTGAACAGACCGAAAATCATGCCCAGGATAGCTACCGTCACGAAGAGCAGTGTAATGCCGGGACGCATCAACCGGCCTATAGAGTCGGCATAACGTGCAATCATAATCTTGCGCGCTTCCTTGGCGGCAACGCCTACACGCTCTTTCAGACTTTCGTGTCCTCCATTATGAGGTTTCAAGAAGATGGCACACAGCGCAGGACTCAAGGTCAGGGCGTTCAGAGCCGAGAAACCGATGGCAATCGCCATGGTCAAACCGAACTGACGGTAGAAAGTACCTGCCGTACCTCCCATGAAGCTCACGGGAACGAATACGGACATCATCACCAACGTAATGGAGACGATGGCACCACCCAGTTCACTCATGGCGTCGATGGAAGCTGTACGGGCCGATTTGTAGCCCTGGTCCAGCTTGGCATGGACGCCCTCGACGACGACGATGGCATCATCGACCACAATCGCAATGGCAAGCACCATGGCCGAAAGGGTCAGCAAGTTGATACTGAAGCCAATCAGTTTCAATACAAAGAAGGTGGCAATCAACGCCACGGGAATGGCGATGGCGGGAATCAACGTGGAGCGCATATCCTGCAGGAAGATATACACTACGATGAACACCAGGATAAAGGCCTCGATCAATGTCTTGATTACCTCATGTATGGAAGCGAAGAGGAAGTCGTTGGCACTCTGTGCAATGTTTATCTTCAAGCCGGCGGGCAGTTTGCTGGAATAGTCGTCCAGTAGGGCCTCGATATCCGAGATGGTCTGCGTGGCATTACTGCCTGCCATCTGGAAAATGATACAACTCACGGCTTTATGTCCGTTTACCATATTGTTGAATCCGTATGACAGACGGCCCAGTTCCACATTTGCTACATCCTTCAGACGGAGTATTTCACCGTTCTCCAAGGCCTTGATGACAATGTTCTCAAACTCCGTAGTCTGTTGCAGACGTCCTTTGTAGCGCAGGGTATACTGGTAAGTTTGGTTACCGCGCTCACCCAACTGGCCGGGAGCCGCTTCGATGTTCTGTTCGCTCAAGGCAGCAACCACATCGTTGGGGATAAGTTTGTATTGGGCCATTACATCAGGTTTCAGCCAGATACGCATGGAGTAGTCTTGTCCCAATACCATGGCATCGCCCACACCGTTGACACGTTTCACCTCAGGGATAAGGTTGATGTTGGCGTAGTTTTCCAGGAACTCGATGTTGTACTGGTCTTTTTCATCATAGATGGAGAATACCATCAACATGGAAGTCTGGCGTTTACGGGTGGTTACACCGATTTTGGTAACTTCGGCAGGTAGCAAGCCTTGCGCCATGGAAACGCGGTTCTGTACGTTCACCGCTGCCATATCGGGGTCGGTACCTTGCTTGAAGTAGATGGAGATGTCGCCCGAACCGCTGTTGGTGGCGCTCGAACTCATATACATCATATTTTCCACACCGTTAATCTGGTCCTCCAGCGGAGCGATAACGGAATTAAGCACCGTTTGGGCATTGGCACCTTGGTAAGTCGCACTTACCGATACGGTGGGAGGTGCAATGTCCGGGTATTGGGTGATAGGCAAGGTAGCCAGACCAATAACTCCTAAGATTACTATCAGGATGGAA
>OLRC01001630.1_pt1 | contig 13900 bp, 12 predicted proteins | sample 1672081 | NCBI WGS metagenome assembly OLRC01 (sample SAMEA3136643, study PRJEB25190) | human gut metagenome | biome: human gut; feature: human-associated habitat; material: faeces | place: Austria | collected 2013
TTTATATATTATAATTCCAGTTTCTGTCCTTTTGTATAGACAAAAAAAGAAAAGTGTTCGGTTTTTCCACACTTTTCCTTTTCTGTCCCAGATATTTTTCTTTTCCTGCGCGCCTTTTTCTATATAATGTAGGAAAAGTGAAAGAAGTGAGTCGCGTGATATTTCAATTCAGAACTTACGAAAACGGGCGTATCTTGTTTCGAGAAGCTCTTCCTCGGAAAGAGATGTATATTTTTGAAGGAAAGTACAGATTTTATCGTTCAGGCGTTCAGCCACCTGCCACATACTTTCCGGTGTCAGATTCTCCGGTTCAGGAATCACCTGCTCAATGATTCCTTTCTCATACAGATCCGATGCTGTCAGTTTCATGACCGCGGCAGCTTCTTTTGCCTTAGTACTGTCCTTCCAGAGAATACTTGCAAATCCTTCCGGTGAAAGAATAGAATATATGGAATTCTCCAACATCCATACCTGATCACCTGCTGCCAGGGCAAGTGCCCCACCGCTTCCACCTTCTCCTGTCACAATAGACAGAACCGGTGTTTTCAGTCCGGCAAGCTCCCAGAGATTACGGGCAATAGCCTCGCCCTGTCCTCGTTCCTCTGCCTCGATACCACAGAAAGCTCCCGGCGTATCCACAAAACAGATTACCGGACGCTGAAACTTTTCTGCCTGCTTCATCAGGCGCAGCGCCTTGCGATATCCTTCCGGCATCGGCATGCCGAAATTGTGTGCAATGTTTTCTTTGGTGTTGGTTCCTTTTTCCTGCACGATAACAGTGACTGGTTTTCCATGAAATTTTGCGATTCCACCGATGATTGCCTTATCATCTCCGTAATTTCGGTCTCCATGAAATTCCATAAAATCCGTAAAAAGTGCTTCTATATAATCACTGCCGGATGGACGATCAATCTTGCGTGAGATCTGTACACGATCCCAGGCTGTGAGGTAAGGGTTGATGCCAGCTGGATTAGAATCTCCTCTATCCGAATCACACTTGTCATTTGTCAGATTTTCAGAATCTGATCCCGGATGATCCGCGTGATGTAATTCAGCTGCATCCGTTCTGATCCTGTTTTCTGTTTTCCAGGATACCGCATGTATCTCCAGGATCTTACCAAGTGTTTCCTTCAGATTCTCACGCCTTACAATATCATCTACAAAACCATGCTCAACCAGAAATTCTGCTCTCTGAAATCCTTTCGGCAGTTTCTGACGAAGAGTCTGCTCAATGACACGCGGACCTGCGAAACCGATCAGTGCACCTGGTTCCGCCAGAATGATATCCCCAAGCATCGCAAAACTTGCCGTCACGCCACCTGTCGTAGGTTCTGTCAAAACACTTACATAAAGCAGTCCGGCCTTGCTGTGACGTTCCAGCGCCGCGGAAGTTTTTGCCATCTGCATCAGAGATGTGATTCCTTCCTGCATTCTGGCACCACCAGAACAGGCAAAAATGATAATGGGAAGTTTTTCCTCCGTTGCACGTTCTACTGCTCTGGTGATTTTTTCGCCAACTGCCCAGCCCATGCTTGCCATCAGGAATCTTCCATCGCAGACTGCGATCACAGTATCTCTGCCATTTATTTTGCCTTTGCCTGTGACAACAGCCTCTTTGAGCCCGGTCTTCTCCTGAAGTGCCTGTACTTTTTCCGGATACCCTTTGTAATTTACAGGATTTCCACCGATCAGATCCTGATTCCATTCCTCAAAAGTTCCCTCATCGATCACCATCTGGATTCTGCGATATGCATGTACACGGAAATATCCTCCGCATTTCGGACAGATATAATATCCCTGTTTTACATCCTCTGCGATGATGGCAGCTCCGCACTTGTTACATTTACGAAGAAGTCCTTCCGGTACCTCCGGCCTGGAAGCACGGACCGCACTATGGCTCTGTATTCTGGAAACAATTCTTGTCTTTTTGAACATGTTATCCAACTTCATGATCGTTCACTCCTGTTAATACCAAAACTATACGTTACTGTTCACTCCGTTTACAGTAACACTTTATTTTATTTATCTGCTTCCATTCTTTCGATGAATTCTACGTCCGTATTTCCTGACTGGAAATCCGGATGATCCAGGATTTCATACTGATAGTCTACGTTGGTATCGATTCCCTCTATGATCACTTCACCAAGCGCACTCTGCATCTTACGGATTGCTTCGGTACGGTTCTTCGCCCACACGATCACCTTCGCGATCATGGAATCATAATACGGTGGGATCGTATATCCACTGTACACAGCGGAATCAATACGGATTCCTTTTCCTCCTGGAAAATACATGTCCGTGATCGTTCCTGGTGACGGACGAAAACCTTTGGATGGATTTTCTGCGTTGATCCGGCATTCAATCGCATGCCCTGTCAGCTGAATATCTTCCTGCTTACAGGATAGTGGAAGCCCGGATGCAATGCGGATCTGCTCTTTGACAAGATCCACACCTGTCACCCACTCCGTAACCGGATGCTCCACCTGAATTCGGGTATTCATTTCCATAAAATAAAATCTGCCTTCTTTATCAAGAAGGAATTCAATCGTTCCGGCATTTTCATACCCGGCTGCTTTTGCCGCTTTCACCGCTGCCTCTCCCATTCTGGCACGAAGTTCATCGGAGATCACCTCACATGGGGATTCCTCGATCATCTTCTGATGATTTCTCTGAATGGAACAATCACGTTCCCCCAGGTGAATTACATTACCGAATTTATCTGCCATGATCTGAAATTCAATATGTCTTGGATGACGTACAAAATGCTCCACGTACATCGTAGAATCGCCAAAAGCCATCTGCGTTTCTTTCTGTGCGGTACGGAAACTTTCTTCAAAATCTGCCGGTGTATCAGCAACTCGCATTCCCTTGCCGCCTCCACCAAGAGCAGCTTTGATGATGACCGGATAACCGATCGTTTCGGCTTCCTTCATTCCCTCTTCTACTGTATAAATTGGATTTTTGCCACCAGGAATGATCGGAACCCCTGCATTTGCCATTGTATTTTTTGCCGCCTGCTTGTTTCCAAGACTTGCGATCACAGTTGACGGCGGCCCGATAAATGTAATATTGCACTGTTCACAGAGTTCCGCAAAACGACTGTTTTCGGAAAGGAAACCAAATCCCGGATGAATTGCATCCGCACCTGTAACGATCGTTGCACTGATGATATTTTCCATGCTGAGATAGCTCTCGGATGACGGTGCCGGTCCGATGCAGACTGCCTCATCCGCAAGCTGAGTATGAAGTGCATCTCTGTCTGCCTCTGAATAAACAGCAACCGTCTCTATTCCCATTTCTCTGCATGCGCGGATGATCCGTACTGCAATCTCCCCTCGATTCGCAATCAGCACTTTTTTAATCATAGTGTGTCACCTATCCAATCATAAAAGTCAGTTCTGCATCAACTACCACTTTGCCGTCAACACTTGCAACTGCATGACCGACACCAACCGGTCCTTTGCATTTGATGATCGTTGTTTCCAGACGGAGTTTATCCCCCGGAACAACTTTTCCACGGAATCTGCAGTTCTTGATCCCGCCAAAGTATGCAATCTTGCCTTTGTTTTCTTCCAGGCTTAAGATTGCCACAGCGCCTGTCTGCGCAAGAGCTTCCACCATCAGGACACCCGGCATTACCGGTTCCTGTGGGAAATGTCCTTTAAAAAAGTCCTCACGGAAAGTCACGCATTTATAACCGACAGCAAATTTGCCCGGCTCATAATCCTCGATATAATCCACAAGAAGAAATGGATGTCTGTGAGGAAGAATCTGTTCAATTTCTTTTACCCCTAATTTATTCATAATCTATACTCCTACAATGGAAACTTCGTTTATCCACATTAATTTCTCTGTACATTCGAATGATCCACATTTTTTCAGGTTTATACCCTGAATTTATGCAATCCGGAACAACGGCTGTCCATACTCTACTGCCTGTCCGTTTTCCACATAAATTTCCGCAACTTTACCGTCAAAATCACTTTCAATCTCGTTCATCAGTTTCATTGCTTCCACGATGGCAAGCGTCTGACCTTTTTTGACCTGATCTCCAACAGAAACAAACGGATCTGCGTCCTCGGCAGGTGCTGCATAAAAAGTTCCCACAAGAGGAGATTTTATAAGCATACCCTCTGGTTCACCATCTGCAATATCTTTCTCCATCTTTGCTTCTGATTCTGTGATCTGTCCCAACGGCTGCACTGTTTGGAGTCCCATAACCGGTACATTTGAAGAAGTGCCAGAAACCACAACGGTTTCTTTTTTCTTCTTCAGTCGGATGCGGGTACCATTTTCTTCGTAATCAAAATCTGTCAGTTCAGAATCTGATACTGTTTTTATTAATGTAAGAAGATTTTCAAATTCCATAATTATCAACCCTCATATTTCTTTACAAGAAGTGTCGCATTGTGTCCGCCAAAGCCAAGAGAATTGCTCATTGCATAATGGATCTCTTTTTCTACCGGAGCACCGATCGCATAGTTCAGATCACACTCTTCGTCCGGATCTGTGGTTCCAACTGTCTGGTGGATAAATCCCTCTTCCAGAGATTTAACGCAGGTCACAAATTCCACTCCACCGGCTGCACCAAGAAGATGTCCGATCATGGATTTTGTAGAATTTACAACCAGATTTTTTGCCGCATCTCCAAATGCTTTGTGGATCGCTCTTGTCTCAAACAGGTCATTGTGATGCGTACTCGTTCCATGCGCGTTAATGTATTCTACCTCAGATGGCTGAACACCAGCTTCTTCCATTGCAAGTTCCATTGCTCTGGCTGCGCCTGCTCCGTCCTCTGCAGGAGAAGTGATGTGGAAAGCATCTGCTGTTGCACCGTAGCCAACCAGCTCGGCATAGATTCTTGCTCCTCTTGCCTTCGCATGCTCCAGTTCTTCAAGAACTACGATTCCGGCACCTTCTCCAAGTACAAAACCACTTCTGTCTTTGTCAAATGGAATAGATGCTCTTGCGACATCTTCGGTCTTGGTCAGTGCAGTAAGTGCGGTAAAGCCAGCCACTCCTGTCGGACAGATACAACTCTCGGTTCCACCTGCCAGCATGATTTCCGCATCCCCATACTGAATTGCACGGAATGCATCACCAATGCTGTGTGTTCCGGATGCACAGGCTGTCACAACATCTGTACATTTGCCGCGGAGTCCCAGCTGAATAGAAATATTTCCTGCAGCCATGTTAGAGATCATCATCGGGACCATCAGTGGATTTACTTTTCCAGGTCCCTTGGTGAGGATCTTTTCATAGTTGTTTTCTACCTGCGGAAGACTTCCGATACCAGAACCAACAATAACACCCACACGGAAAGAATCCTCTTTTTCCATATCAAGGCCAGCATCCTCAAAAGCTTCTTTTGCTGCTGTCACTGCATACTGGCAGAATGGATCCATACGTCTTGCGGCTCTCGGATCCATATGATCTTTTGCATTAAAATCCTTAACTTCTGCTGCGATCTTTACCTTGTAATCTGTTGTATCAAATTTTGTGATCGGTCCGATGCCGACTTTTCCTTCACGGATTCCTGCCCAGAAATCCTCAACATTATTTCCAATAGGAGTAACGGCGCCAAGTCCGGTTACAACTACTCTTCTCTTACTCATATGACCATTCCTCCATCAACCTGAATTATCTGTCCGGTAATGTATGCTGCATCGTCAGATGCCAGAAAAGCTACTGCTTTTGCAATGTCTTCCGGTCTGCCGAAATGTCCCAGCGGAATCTGCGCAGCAGATGCTTTTTTTACTTCTTCAGATAATACTGCTGTCATCTCTGTCTCAATAAATCCCGGTGCAACTGCATTGACCGTAACACCGCGGGATGCAAGTTCCCTTGCTGCACTTTTGGTCATACCAATGATTCCTGCTTTGGACGCTGCATAGTTTGCCTGTCCGGCATTTCCTGCGATCCCCACAACAGATGCCATACTGATCATACGTCCTGAACGCTGACGGAGCATCTGTCTGGAAACAAAACGCATCATGTTGAAAGTTCCCTTGAGGTTGACATCGATCACCTGATCAAAGTCTTCTTCTGACATTCCCATCAGAAGTCCGTCTTTTGTGATTCCGGCATTGTTTACCAGAATATCAATGCTTCCATGAGTTTTTACAATGTCCTTTACGGCACTCTCACAGGCTTTATAATCCGCAACATTCCACTGTCTGATCTCAGCCTCGCCGCCTTTTTCCTCAGTCTCTTTCTGCACTTCTCGTGCCCGTTCCTCAGAACCGTTATAATTGATTACAACTGCTGCACCTCTGGAAGCAAGCTCCAGGGCAATGGCTCTTCCGATTCCTCTGGAAGCACCTGTTACAACAGCAACTTTCTTCTTACTCTGCTCTGCCACTTATTTCTCTCCTCTCGGCATCTGCTGTGACCAGATGTACCTTTATCCGGTCTTATCAAATTTTATTTCAATTCCTCACACACCTGAACTGCTTCTTCCCAGCTACCAATGTGATAAGCTTTTACATTTTTATCAATCTTACGAAGGAAACCTGTCAGGGTTTTGCCAGGTCCGATCTCAACGAAGGTGTCCACACCTTCACGGATCATGGTTTCCACACTCTGCTGCCAACGGACAGATCCACTGACCTGTTCCACCAGAAGCCCTTCGATTCTTCCACAGTCTGTGATCACTTCTGCATTAATGTTCGCCACATATGGGATCTTCAGAGGATTCATGCTGACTCCGGCAAAAACCTTTGCCAGCTCTTCTCCTGCAGGCCTCATCATCGGTGAATGGAATGGTCCGCTCACCTTAAGTGGAAGTACTCTTCTTGCTCCTGCTTCTTTTAAAACAGTTCCTGCCTCAGCAACCGCATCTGCCTCACCGGTGATAACGATCTGTCCCGGACAGTTGTAGTTTGCAATAGAAACGCCCTCTCGGCCATTTAAAACATCCTCGATCACCGCTGCATCCATTCCGAGTACTGCGGACATTGCGCCGCTTCCTTCCGGTGCTGCATGCTCCATAAAGATTCCTCTGGAGCGTACCGTACGGATTGCATCCAGATCACACATACCGCCAGCCACAGCAATCGCACAATATTCGCCAAGGCTTAAACCTGCTGTCATATCTGCATGAAGTCCCATGGATTCAACCGCTCTTGTCATTGCCAGACAGGCAGTCACCATTGCAACCTGTGTATATTCTGTTTTATCCAGAAGATCATTTTCTTCAAAGCAAAGCTTCTTAAGGTCGAGATTCACTGCCTCAGATGCCTGGTCAAATATTGTCCTGGATAAAGGACTTTTCTCATAAAAGTCTTTTCCCATTCCAACTGCCTGCGCGCCCTGTCCCGGATAAATAAAAGCAATCTTACTCATTTACACTTACTCCATTCATCAGTCTGCATGCATCGGATACAGTAGATTTAATAATATCCTCACAGGAACGTTCCTCTTTGATCATGCCTGCGATCTGTCCTGCCATCAGACTGCCATTCTTAGCGTCACCCTCCTGAACTGCTCTTCTGAGACTGCCAAGAGTCATCTTTTCCAGTTCCTCAAACGGTGCGCCCTCTTTTTCCAGTTCCAGATATTTGCGCACCATATCATTACGAAGAACACGGATCGGATGACCGGTACTTCTGCCTGTTACACGGCTGTCGATGTCTTTTGCTTTAAGAATACTGTTCTTATAATTTTCATGGATCACAGATTCCTTGGATGCTGCAAAAATTGTTCCCATCTGGATTCCTCTGGCACCCAGCATAAATGCTGCTGCCATACCTCTGCCGTCTGCAATACCACCCGCTGCGATCACCGGGATATTCACTGCATCAACAACCTGCGGGACCAGTACCATTGTAGTAAGTTCCCCGATATGTCCTCCGGCCTCTGTACCTTCAGCAACGACTGCATCTGCACCGCAGCGCTCCATACGTTTTGCAAGTGCTACAGAAGCAATGACAGGAATGACCTTCACTCCGGCTGCTTTCCAGTCTGCCATGTATTTTTCCGGACTTCCTGCACCTGTTGTCACTACTTTGATGTCCTCTTCCAGGATTACCTTTGCAATCTTGTCTGCTTCCGGATTCATCAGCATGAGATTTACTCCAAACGGCTTGTCGGTTTCTTTTTTTGCTGCCTGAATCTGCTCACGCACCCAGGAAGCCGGTGCTCCACCTGCTCCGATGATGCCAAGTCCGCCGGCATTGGATACCGCACTGGCCAGTTCATGTGTTGCGACCCATGCCATACCGCCCTGAATGATCGGATATTCGATTCCCAGAAGCTCTGTCACTCTTGTTTTCATAGCTTATGCCTCAACACCCTTATTTTTCATATAATCAATGACATCCTGAACTGTAAGGATCTTCTCTAAATCCTCAGAAGGAATCTCTACACCGTACTCTTCTTCCAAAGCCATAACCAGCTCAAACAGATCTAAGGAATCTGCCTCAAGATCCTCTTTGAAACGGGACTCTGCGGTGATAGAATCTGCGTCTACGTTTAACTGGTCTGCAATGATTTCTTTTAACTTTTCTAACATAATGGGTTCTCCTTTTACTGTCTTCAATTTTGTTTGATTGCGAAATAGTTTGATTATCAAACAGTTTCTTAGTCAAAGTATATGCAAAGATAGTTTGATTGTCAAGATATTTTTTCAACAGGGTAATGATAAAAGAGTACAAAAAAGCACAGCAAACACTTTCTTCCTACACGAAAATGTTTGCTGTGCATATGGTTCTGTTTTTTGAACTTATCCGATAATGAGTTGCATTGCCCCGTATATTCCGGCATCATTGCCAAGCTGTGCCAGTTCAAAGCGGGTATCACGACATGCATGGAAGCAGCTTTCCTTAAAGTGCTTCTGGATCGTATCGATTAGAATCTGTCCGGCTTTGGACACACCACCACCGATCACGATAACTTCCGGATTGGTCACGCATGCAATATTCGAAAGGGTTGACCCTAAAATTTCTCCCACTTCATCTACCAGTCCAAGAGCTACTTCATCGCCTTCTTTTGCCACATCAAAAATGTCTTTTGCAGTAATATCTTTATAATCACGAAGCTTTGTCGCATCCTGTGTTTTGGCAAGTTTACGTTTTGCCATGCGTACAATACCAGTCGCAGAAGTATACTGTTCCAGACATCCATACTGCCCACAGTTACAAGGCTCGATCTCATCATGATTTACGGTAATGTGTCCGATTTCTCCGCCTGCACCGTTATATCCGGCAACCACATGTCCGTCCACGATAATTCCACCGCCGACACCGGTACCAAGCGTTACCATGATGACATCTTTACTTCCTTTTCCACCGCCCTGCCACATTTCGCCAAGACCTGCAACGTTCGCATCATTTCCGACTTTTACTTTCAGACCTGTCTGTGCACCGAGTTCCTCCGCAACATTGATCACTCCCCAGCCGAGATTGACACACCCGTTAACAACGCCATCACTCCGCACAGGACCCGGAACACCGATTCCCACACCCTCTACATCACTCTTACTAATTCCTTCCTGCGCCAGTTTGTTATCAATCGCCTGTGCAATATCCGGCAGTACTGCCTTTCCGTTATCGCTGGTATCTGTCTTGATTTCCCATTTGTCAAGAAGCTCTCCGCTTGTCTCAAAAAATCCCATTTTTACGGTGGTTCCTCCCACGTCTACGCCAAATCCATATTTCTTCAATTCCTGATTCCTCCTTGATCTATGTGATATGTATTTTTCTTCTACCCCATGTATCTATATTCTACCATATTCCGGAATTTCTGCCTAGTATCGATAAAAAAATCAACCGATGTATCCATAAATACACCGGTTGCACTGTTTTATATATGTTTATTGTACGTTTCCACCACCGGTATCTCCACTCTCTCCGGTATCACCGCTATTATCCGTGGTTTCGCTATTGTCCGGTTTATTGGTATTTTCTCCATTTTCCGGCGTATCAGTGTTTCCTCCGCTTTCTCCGGAATCGTTGTCCCCACTATGTTCCGGTTTGGAATTGTTATTCTGATCACCGGCATTGCTGTCGTTATTGTCCGGCTGGTTATCATTTTCGGAGCTTCCGTCCGTTGTATTATCTTTCTGCTGGCTCTCGGAAGTCTGCTGGTCATCCGTCTGGTTTTCTTCCATCTGGTTTTCTTCGCGCATCTTGTCGTGTTCTTCCTCTTCCTGCTTCTGCTGATTTTTAAAATCATCCGAAAGCTGAGCATAAGGAAGGAAATCAAGCGAAGATAATCCCTCGTGGGCCGCAGACATATATGCTTTCCAGATCTGTGCCGGATATGTGCTTCCACTCAGATTGGAAATGGCTTTTGGATAATCACATCCCACCCAGACTGCGGTTGTATAATATCTGGTAAATCCGCAGAACCATCCATCTTTGTGATCGTTTGTTGTACCCGTCTTTCCGGCACACGGCATATCGGCAAGCTTTGCAGAACGTCCGGTTCCACTGTCCATAACGGAGGTCATGATATCCGTCATCATCCGCGCCGCATCCTGCTTATAAACCGTTTTTTCCGTCAGGCTGGACGTATAGACTACATTTTCGTCAGAATCCACAATTGATTTTACACAGGTCGGTTCCCTGTAAAGTCCGTCATTTTCAACCGCTGCATACCCGGATGCCATCTCAAGTGGAGAAACACCTTTGGTAAATCCACCAAGAGATGTGGCGAGGGTATAATCTCCGTCCTTGATCTGTGCAAAATTCATATTTTTTAAATACTGCAGGCCTGCTTTTGGTGTCAGTTCATCATACAGCTGCCAGGCAATCGTATTAATGGAATGTGCAACCGCATATCTGAGCGGAATCTTTCCGGCATATGTATTGTTTGCATTCGACGGTCCGTCTTTTAGTTTATGGTCATCCACAACGGTATCCGGAGTATACCCGCGCTCCAGTTGCGGAGTATATACCAGCAATGGCTTAATCGAACTTCCCGGCTGACGGTAACTCTGGTATGCACGGTTTAACGTATAATTATCCGAATCCTGCTTACGGCCGCCCACGATTGCCACAACATATCCGCTGTTGTTATCAATTGATACTGCTGCCGCCTGCATCTTGTAAGTTCCGTCTTTGGATTTGTCTTTAAATCCTTTCAGGGTATCATCAATGGCAGACTGCAGTTCCTTTTGTTTTTCCATATCAATCGTCGTATAGATTTTGTATCCTCCGGAAAACAGTTTCTTCTGACACGCACTGTAAAGTTCGTCATATGCTTCCCCATAAGACTTCTTTTCCTTATCCGAATCAAAATAATATTTAAACTGGAAACCTTCCTGTTCCATCAGTGCACGGGTTGCGCAGTCATACGTGTAAGTGTCAATCGAACTGTTAATTTTCTCCGTGTCACTCTTTTTAGGCCGGTTCAGTGCAATCTCTTCTTTGGTTGCCTCATAATACTCTTCCTGGGAGATTTTCCCGTCATCCCGCATATTCTTTAAGATCAGATTCCGCCGGGTAATGGTATTGTCCGGGTGTGTCACCGGATCATAATTGGACGGGCGGTTCGGGATCGCACACAGATACGCGGTCTGCGATACATCAAGATCTTTCAGTTCACAGTTAAAATATCCATGACAGGCAGCGTCAATTCCGTAATAGCCGTTTGCAAAATACACGTTATTCAGATAAAATTCCATAATTTTATCCTTACTGTAACGTTTTTCGAGTTCCCACGCAAGAAACATCTGCTTCACCTTGTACTGCCACGTCTGTTTCGGCTGCATATAAATCAGCTTGGCAAGCTGCATGGTAATCGTACTTCCACCCTGCGTACCACCCTGCGATTTTTTCAGTTTCGACATGACTGTGGCTTTGACCGCGCGCACAAGTCCTTTCAGATCCACACCGTTATGCTGGTAAAACTTCTTGTCCTCAATACTGATAATCGCTGCGACAAAATTCTTTGGAATATCCTCGTATTTGACATACTGCGCATTCTTGTCTCCCCTTCGTTCAGAGATCAGTTTTCCGTCTTTATCAAAAACGGAGCAGGTCTGTGAAGGGATAAACGTAGAATCGTCGGAAGCAGATACTTCCTGCACTGCCTCACGGCGCATCTGCTGTATCTGATCCGCATATCCGCCAAAATAGTAGTATCCAAAACCTGCCAGCACAACAAGCATCAGCACGATCTGCAGCTTTATGACAAACCAGAAAAAGCGATGCTGCTTTTTCTTTCTTTTCTTTTTCTTCTTGGTTGACATATACTCTCCTCCATATTTATTTTGGAAACATACATCATACATTTTATCTCTTTTGGACAGTATATGCAAATTATCTTTTTATTAAGATTTTATTATTTTCACTGTTCCATATTTTTCCCCAGAAAATTTGCAGCTGTGGCAGACAATGCTTTCAACAGTCCAAGTGTTTCCTTTTGTCCGCTGTTATCTGCCAGAATCACAGCACCCTGACAGTCTCCATTGCACAGAATACTTGAAAGCACAATTCCCTTCGGAAGGGTTGACATTGTTTTTTTTGTAATGGAGCAGGCCTGTTCTTCTCCTGTTTTCACAACTGTGCTGCGCTTTTCAATCATTTCTTCCATTTCTTCGCTCAGCTGTTCCCCCTCAACTTCCTTTTTCCCGGTTCCCGCTGCTGCGATCACATATTCCCGATCCGTAATGCAGACCAGAGCCTCTGTGGTCTGTGCCAGTGCCTGTGCATAACTTCGTGCAAACTCGCCCAGTTCCCCAACCGGTGAGTATTTTTTGAGCATAATTTCGCCCTCCCGGCTTGTAAAAATCTCTAGGGGATCCCCCTCCCGGATGCGCAGTGTCCTGCGAATTTCTTTCGGAACCACAATTCTTCCCAGATCATCGATTCTGCGCACAATTCCAGTTGCTTTCATATGATAAATTTCCTCCTGTTTTCCAGATTACTTTCCATATTCATGTTGTATGGGTAGTATGCCGGAATCCCAGAAAAATTATGCACAGAAAACAAAGCATTTTACTTGAAAAAACGTTCATCCCGTCATACAATAGAATTAGCTTTCACATAGGAGAAACGTATTATGGATTATAATGAAAATGAATTTAAGGCCAAGGCCAATATCAAAGCCAGACGCATCTGGCTTGTATTTGCCCTTCTTCTTAGTGCAAACTACGGCACAGATGTATCCCAGGGTGGGTATCCTTCCACAAATTTCATCATTTTTTTAATACTGTGCTGGGTTCCTTTTTTTGCCGGTGATCTTCTTTTGCGCATCAGGGGAAAGGCTGATGACCGCTATCGGTATGCGCTTGTCGTCGGTTACGGTATTTTTTACACGTTCCTGATCTGCACCACCGATTCACCGATTGCCTTTACCTATATTCTTCCGGTTGTCAGTCTTCTGGTTCTTTACAAAGACCGGAAATTTATGGTAGGATGTGCAATCGCCAATATCGCCAGTGTCATTATCAGTGTCATTTATCATCTGGTCGTTCTCGGTCAGAATACTGCAACGGACCAGAAAAATTATCAGCTGCAGATTGCCTGTCTCCTGCTCTGTTATATCGGCTATATCATGTCTATCCGCCATCTCATCGAATCCGATGGTGCCCTGACAAACAGTATCAAAGCCGATTTAAAACGGGTTGTTACAACTGTTGAACAGGTTAAAACCGCCAGCAATACCATCATGGATGGAATCACCGTTGTCCGCGAACTCGCCACGGAAAACAAACATGGTTCTGACATTGTCGTAGACGGAATGAACAAACTGACCGACCATAACGGCCAGCTGCAGTCCCGGACAGCCTCCTCGCAGGAAATGACAGGAGATATTAATTCCCAGGTACAGAATGTTGCTTCCATGATCAATGATATGGTATCCCTGACTGCGGAATCCGGCAAACATGCAAAAACAAGTTCCGTTGATCTGGAGAGTCTGGTACAGACTGCCAGAACGATGGCAGATCTGTCCA